>Ga0209542_10002554_pt1 | contig 40553 bp, 77 predicted proteins | sample RifCSPhighO2_01_FD_184028 | JGI IMG/M metagenome (GOLD analysis project Ga0209542, IMG submission 184028) | Soil microbial communities from Rifle, Colorado - Rifle CSP2_plank highO2_0.1 (SPAdes) (version 2) | ecosystem: Environmental > Terrestrial > Deep subsurface > Rock core/Sediment ... | reverse complement strand
TTCTGATCTTCTGATCTTCTGATCTTCTGATCTTCTGATCTTCTGATCTTCTGATCTTCTGATCTTCTGATCTTCTGATCTTCTGATCTTCTGATCTTCCTAGACCCCCTTTTCTTGGATCCCTATTAGAACTGGATTTTTAATTCCTAGGAATTTAAGGAACCTAGGAACCTAGGGACTTAGACATCGGACGTGGTTTCCCCTGGGAAAAAATCCAGCAAAAAACCTAGGGGATTTTATGCATATTTGAAACAGTTAGGTTCCTGCTTTTTTAGGAGCAGGGCTGGATTTTTTTACCTATCCGATAAGGCTAGTATCGGACTCCTATTTTCGGATTTCTATCCAGATGTACTGGCCCCCATGCCGGTTACCCTGTAAATGAGGGAGGATATTGCTATCCTATTCTCCTTGGCTTCTAGAACAATAAGTTTTTAATTTATTGTTCTATGTAGCGGTCTGTGCCATACCGTAATCAAGCCGCTTGGGTATGGTCAACTTACCTTGCAACTTTCCAGTAGGAGACCAGCAGTTGCATTAGGTGTCTTTTATTGCAAAGAACTTATTCGGCTTCCTAACCATTATATAAATATGTTTTTAACAGAGATATAAATCTCTGAGCCATATTTTATTCACTGTATGTGATTATATCATACTCCCATAGTTATGTCAATAGTAATTTTCCTATTTTATTATTCAATATAAAGTATTGTAATGTACCTCTATTAACTTCTCTAGTTTCTATGATATAATATATATGTCATAGGAAGTGGGAGTGGGTTAATACCCTGACCCTTAAAGATTCTTAGAATAACCTGACTCACCACCAGTCTATTTTAAGTATTTCTCAAGCTGGTTACTTGAGACCAGGTTTAATACCTGGCTTCCTATAATGTAGGATGATGAAAGCGAATATCTCCGAGTAGGAGATAGAACCTGTGAGACCCCTAAGATAAAAGAGCTTTGACCTTTGGAAGAGGGGCAGTAGTCATCTAAAAATTTTATGCTAGAGAAATTGTTGTTTTCTAGTATTATATAAGCCTATATAAGTTTTGTCAATAGAGTAAAAAGGGGAATAAAAATGGTGGGGTTTATATGTGATGTATGCGGGATGGAAAGTGCAAGGCTAGTTACCCGCCCGTTTGATGCAGTTTACAACCAGATACCGATATATCTTGATGCAGTGGAGATGTATGAGTGTGAGAGCTGCGGGGAGAGGCTATTGAGCGCAGAGCAAGATAAAATACTCTGCGATCTGGTTAAGAATCAGGTTCAGGGAGGAGGGAATAAAAATGGATAAAAATAATGTCACTACTCTGGAAAGTATTAGGTTTTGCGATCTCTGTGGAGAGATCGCACTCTATGATGCAAAAATTCCTATGGGTTCTTGGGCCTATCTCTGTGCTACCCATTTCCATACCTTTAAATGCCGTTTAGGTATGGGGAAAGGTCAAAAATTAGTATATTTATGAGGAGGTTATAATGTTTAATGATTTAATTACAAGGAAATTAAGCTATAGAGCTATTACTGGATTTCTTCAATTGTTATTCGGTACAACTTTCATACTAACTTTTATCATAGCATGGTTTTTTGCTGCTTTTAAAGATTTTATTATTGAAGTAGCTTTTAATGCCTTTCAAGAAGCATATCTTGAAATAGTCATTGCTTTTATAGGACTGGGGTTTTTTTCATACGGATGGTATAAATTTTATAAGCTTATGATGAAATAGTTATTTCAACATAAAACACTGTTTTCTTATTTAATACTAAGTATCATAGACCTCCTCTATTAACCTTTCTTGGATTCTATGGTATGATATATCTAGATTAAAGAACGGAGGAGGGGAACATATGACACGAGAAACGGCCAGTGTAGCATTCAGAGCGGCACTAAACCAGCTCAACGAGGCCAGAGAGGCTTCCCGCATAGGCGACGGCTGCTTTGATTGCCGAGTATGGGAAGCGGCTGTAGCTGAGTATTACGTCCAACTCAGATACATTGCATCTCAGTTAACCGGAGACGCCTTGAGAGAATATCTACAGCAGGTAAAGCTGTAGGAAAGGCGTAACAGTGACGCCGCTAGAGTGAGAGGCCCGGCACCCAGGCAGCCCACGCCCACAGAAGGGGCTGGGCCAGAAGAAGGAGGAGAATATGGCACAGACAGCTAGCGTTGCCCACATCCCCGACTCGAACCTGAAGGCCGCCCTGCGGCAGGCGTTGTGTCAGCCCAACGGGGATATTACTACCGCTGACCTGGCGACCCTGACGTCACTCAATTTGAATGAACAGGGCATAACTGACCTTACTGGCCTGGAACACGCGGTCAACCTCCAGTACCTGGACTTCTATCGCAACCAGGTCAGCGACCTGACCCCCCTGGCCGGGCTGGTCAACCTCACATCCCTGTACTTTGGTTACAACCAGGTCAGCGACCTAACCCCCCTGGCCGGGCTGGTCAACCTCCAGAGCCTGTCCTTCGGTTACAACCAGGTCAGCGACCTGACCCCCCTGGCCGGGCTGGTCAACCTCCAGGGCCTGTCCTTTTTTGACAACCAGGTCAGCGACCTGACCCCCCTGGCCGGCCTGCTCAGCCTTCAGGGCCTGGACTTCTCTGGCAATCAGGTCAGCGACCTGACCCCCCTGGCCAGACTGGTCAACCTCTATTACCTGTACTTCGATAACACCCAGGTCAGCGACCTGACCTCCCTGGCCAGACTGGTTAACCTCCGGGGCCTGTCCTTCTATTACAACCAGGTCAGCGACCTGACCACCCTGGCCGGGCTGGTCAACCTTCAGGGCCTGCCCCAGATTGTGCAAGATAGCCGGTCTATCCCCAGCACCCCGTAGAGGCTGGGGATAGATAGATACTTGAGAACATCTAGATTTAAAATTCACCTGGCGGAAAGTAAATCCAGGTGGATTTTAAATCTATTCTTTGCTAACTTAACTAGGATTGATCTAGCAGGAGTTGATCTGTCAGAGTTCAACTTAATTTTTGCTAAGTTAGTAGATTCAAACTTGGCCAGGGCTAACCTGACTTTAATAGATCTGGCATGTGCTAACTTGTCTGGAGTTAATTTATCCAGGACTGATTTAACTAAGCAGAAAAGAGCTATATTCTAAGAGTATAAAGTGGGCGGGAAATTAGATTTTATAATTACTCTTATAAGCTAAGGACGTTTTTTATAACCTAATTCTAATAGTTAGATTATTCATATATTTCTCATAATTTTAGTAATAAGCTCTTTATCACCTTTTTTAATGTAGTAATATTATCTAATGCTTTTGGATTACTCAATGCTAATAACTTTTGAAGAACTTGATCATCTTTAGGTGTATTATAATCACTAGTTAGACAACGAAATTGACCATTAATCCAAAAAGAGCAATCCTGACGATTTATAATAATCGATTCTTTTTCAATATGATCGTCATAAACTTGAAAACCGTGTAATAAAGCAATTTTATGCAACAATATAGATGCCTTTTTAATACTTTCTGGAGAAAATTTCTTTTTCTCCTCTAATATCCTCGTCATTTCATTTCGTGCATATCCAATTAGATCAAAATTAGGGATACTGTCTAGTAATCCAACCCAGGGAATTTGTGCTTCAATTCCTAAAGGCGGTACAACCTGGGTAGTATTATTATAAACAGACGCAACTATCTCTATTGGATCAAAAAAGATACCTACATAACGATCAGAAGTTAAGATATTATTATCTCTTTTTACTATATGAACATGAAATCTATATGCTAATAATTCCCCCTCAACTGATGCAGATAAGAATAATGGCATATCTCTTTTCATTAGATCTATTTTAGGAAGGGTATATAACCAGATATTTCCTAAAATAGAATCTCTATACAATCTCCTGAAATAATTTGGTGAAATTTTTCCTGCCCCTAGTCTTATATTGTCTAAGGTACTAAATTTAACTGGTATATTTTCAAATAAATTATGACGAATCATAATTTATAAACCCCTATTAGCAATTTTAGTAAGTTGCTTTTTATATTTAAGCAATTTTTTCCTAACAATTACTATTTGTTTTGGGGATAAATACCCCTCATTCAGATAAAATTTTGCTATAGAGGAAAGAATAGGGGCGTCAAAAGAATTAAAGCCAATACGATTAGGTTCAATAGAGTTGTTATTCTTCTGTTCAATATTTGTCTGGAGCTCAAAGAGTTTTTCTAAGCTTCGGATCACCATTTTATCTGATCTTAAGAGCAGAGCTTGAATATCATTTGAAGTCCAGATTTTAGTCTCCATATCTCTATATCTCCATACCAGCCCATTTATGGGCGTGGGCTGCCTGGGTGTGCCGGGCCTCTCACCCCGGCTGGCCATTACTGTGCTGGGCTATTCTATAGCGTCAGCGGTACGGCCAGATTATCCCGCACCAACTGGGCCAGAACACGGTGGGGAAGGAGCTTGGCGGCATGGGCAGCGGCGTAGGCAGCATAGGCGGAGGCGACGGCGTAGGCGGCGTCGGCTGCAACCTGCACCTTCTCCAGGGTAGCCTTCCCGTTAGTCCACGCCCTCGCCGTTGCCAGGGCGACACGGGGGCGGGAGTTGCCGGGGTAGGCCGCCTCAAACACTGGCAGCACCGTCTCAGCGACGGCGCAGGCCGCCAGTACGAGTTGCTGCTGAGTCGGCCATCCCTCCCGGCCTACCATCCTGGCGGCCAGCGAGAGCATCCAATCGGGGTGCTCGCTGGCCGCCCAGGCTGCCGCCAGTGACATCCCCCCTACCCACAGTCGGGCCTCCTGGCAGACATTGAGTCTGCTCAGCAAGGTCTGAAAGTCTGTTTTGGGGTAGGTCATATACTCCTCCTTCTCCTGGCCCCGCCCCTTCTGTGGGCGTGGGCTGGCTTACCAGGGTTAGGCGTAACCCGAATCAGGATTACGCCGGTTCAGATCTTTCACCGCCTCTTCATGGCGGTGAAAGGCATCCAACTGCTCCTGCGGGGTGGTGGCAGCGGCTTTTTCCCGCTGCCAGGCCCCTATAAGAGCAGCCATTTCCTGGTCACGTGCCCGCATTCGCTGGCGGGCACCGGACGGCTCCAATCCTCTTCCCAACCCCGCCAGTTCGTAAGGGTCTGGAGAATCCGGGAGATGCCCGGTATAGATAATATTTTTGTCCATTTTTCCTCTCCTGGCCCCGCCCCATGTAGGGCGTGGCCCGCCTGGGATACCGACGGCTTGGGAGTCGGCTGCCCATTAGCGCCAGGTTGCCCTGGCGTCCCTCTGTAGGTTAGGTAGTAGCCCAGGCGGCGGCCTTAGCCTCAGCCTGGGCAATCTCAGCGTAGGCAGCCTCGGCGATGGTAGTAGCCTTGGCGTAGGTAGCCTTGGCCTCAGTGTAGACAGCCTCAGCCTGGACAAGCTTGGCGTAAGCGACATCGGCAATGGTAGCGGCCTTGGCGTAGGCAGCCTTAACGTAAGCAGCCTTAGCGTAAGCAGCGTAAGTGGCAGCGGCGGCAGTAGTGATAGTGTTGACGGTCATCTCTGGCTCTCCTTTTTGATTTGAGGGGTTCTTTAATCTAGGTATATCATACCATAGAATCTAAGAAAGGTTAATAGAGGAAATTTATGATATTTAGTATTTAGTACTAGGATATTGTTTCATGTTGAAATAACTATGGTATAATAATATACGGTGGTAATTTAATATCTTAAAATTTTTATTGGAGTACATGGAAACAGCACATCAGTATATTATTGGTGATTCTCTAGAAACATTGAAAAAAATAGATTCTAGTAATATTGATCTTATTATTACTGATCCACCTTTTAATATTGGAAAAAAATATGGGGATTTTTATCAAGATAATAAGGAGCACGATGATTATATAGAATGGTGTAAAACATGGCTTTTTGATTGTATAAGAATTTTAAAAAATAGTGGGAGTTTGTATATATTTAATTATCCTGAAAATAATGTATATTTATTTCCATTTTTACAAGAGCGTATGATTTTTAAGCGGTGGTTAACTTGGCATTATCCAACTAATATAGGGCATTCTAAAATAAATTTTACTAGGAGTCAATACTCCATATTATTTTTTACTAAAAGTAAAAACTATGTATTTAATAAAATAGATATAGCAGAGCCATATAAAAATCCTAATGATAAAAGAATTAAAGAACGGATAAAGAATGGCAGTAAAGGGAGGACTCCCTATGATGTCTTTCAATTTAATTTAGTTAAAAATGTGAGTAAAGAGAAAACACTCCATCCATGCCAAATACCAATTTCGTTATTAAAAATATTTATTAAGGCTAGTAGTAATATAGGTGATACAGTATTAGATCCTTTTGCAGGAAGTTTTTCTACCTGTGCCGCTGCTAAGGAGCTGGGAAGAAATTCCATTGGTATTGATATTAATCCCTATTATGTGGAAATAGGGAGGGAGAGATTGATGAAAATTGATAGTAGTGTATGAAATATAATAATATAAGATATATAACGGTGGATTTTAAAAATTATTTTAGCCATACCTTATTCAAGTATGGCTACTTTAAATGGATTGGAGCTATAAGTTATCTAATAGGGATAACTTTATAACTGGCGATAAAAGCGCCAGCTACTTCCATATCGGCCAGGGTGTACTCCTGGCCTCTAGGGGGGTTGCTGCCAAATTCAATGACGCTAAGGCCGCCTGCAACGGCGGCCAAGTTCATGGGAAGGTTTCCGTAAACCTCTACACCAGTAACATCTGCTGGGGTTACTGATGATTTTATGGGAACAGTATATACCTCTTCCCCTTCATAGAACTCTACCTTATCTGAAAAAATAGAATACTGATTCCAGTTTTCTCTATCTGCTATATGAGCAGCACAGAATTGAATAGCTGCTGGGTGCCGAGATACTATAATGATGTCCATTCTTCCTTTTCTTCTCCTGCCCCGCCCTTACTGGGCGTGGACTACTCTTCCCAGAAGCAATTTCTTAGCTCCGTCCTCTCCATTGTTCTGAGGTAGTATCAATATTTTCTGTTATTGCACTACCCACGACAAGGGCTATAATATCCCTCCAATCATCACCAAGTGCCTGTATTAGTTGGGCTTCATCTTCGTCTGATTCCTCAGAGGAGCCCAATATCTCAACCTCGTTTTTTCCCTGGTGGATAGTAAGCTTCTTCTGATTCACGATAACTTCCTGTATTTTATCTTCGTGGTTTGGAGTTTCCTGTGTCATATCCCCTCCCTTTTTTACTTCAGATATATCATACCATAGAATCTAAGAAAAGTTAATAGAGGAAATTTATGATGTTTAGTATTGAATAAGGAGATAGTGTTTTTTATATTGAAATAACTAAGAACATCTAGATATAGTCCGCCGTGGGTCAGTAGCTATTGCTGCCTGGCGGAAAGCAGATCCAGGGAGGTCACCAGCACTTGGGTAGCCAGATAGTATTTGTCCAGGGCCTCCCGGTGGGGGATATACTGGGGTTAATCTCGGTCAGAAGTTCCTCCTCCCCGCCCCGCTACTGGCACGGTCAGGTTATCCCGCACCAACTGGGCCAGAGCGCGGCGGGAAATGGTGGAAACTTTGGCATAGGCGGCGGCGACGGAATAGGAGGTGGCGTAGACGGAGTGGGAGGCGTAGAAGGCGGCGTATGCGGCAGTAGCGGGACGGGCGTTGTAGGTGGTGTGGGCAGCGTCGGCAGCGGAGTATGCTGCCTTGGCCGCAATCTGCACCTCCTCCAGGGTAGCCTTCCCGTTAGTCCACGCCCTCGCCGTTGCCAGGGCGACACGGGGGCGGGTGTCATCGGGGCAGAACGCTTCAAATACTGGTAGCACCGCCTCGGCGATGGCGCACACTGCCAGCACGGTTTGATGGTGCTCCGGCCAGCCCTCCTGGCCCATCATCTTTGCGACCAGCCAGAGCATCCAGTCTGGGCGCTCACAATCCTCCCAAGCTGCGGCCAGTGACCTCTCACCTACCCACCACCGGGCTTCCGGGCAAGCCTCGATGCTCTCCAGCAAGGTCTGAAAACCTGTTGTGGGGTAAATCATACAACTCCTTCTCTGGCCCCGTCCATTACTGGGCGTGGGCCGCCGGCGGAACCCGCCATGCTGTATCACCAGAGCCGCAGCCAATGTCCTGCGGCCCATACTCCCTGCCCGATACGCCGGGTCAGGGGGTTCCCGTAGCCGAAGGGCCGGGCATCTGTGTCCTCCTCCGGCGAGTATTCCATCAGACAGTCGTCAGACTGCCCAGTGGCACAGGGGCCGGGCTTAGTCCCCTGTATGGGCTGATATGTAATATGGGCATGATAGCCGTTGTCATCTATTACACAATAGATGTCAGTCATGGGTTTCTCTCCTCCGTTCTTTAATCTAGGTATATCATACCATAGAATCTAAGAAAGGTTAATAGAGGAAATTTATGATATTTAGTATTTAGTACTAGGATATTGTTTTATGTTGAAATAACTATGTTGTTTTTTAATACTATGTATTATAATCAAGCCCAATCAATTTTTTGAATTTTTGTGTTATACTCTTAATGGTTGATAAAAATAAAGGGGTCTTGTATGTATGATAGTAGCCCAAGAGATTAAAAAATACATAGAAAAAACTTTGGGTCAATATATATCTAATAATATATATTTTCACAATGAGACTAATTGTTGGCAGTGGAAGGGAAGGTCATTAGAAAATCATTATCATCCTATATATAATAATACAGGTTTTAGCATACCTCGACTTTTTTACCAGAGATTTTATGGGGATATTCCTAATGGATTTGAAGTAGGAAATACCTGTAAATTATCAGGTTGTTTAAATCCATTTCATATGAAATTAAAAAAGGTTTATTAAAATGAATACTAAGAAATTCTATGGTTTTTTAACATTGGTTTTTGCCTATCTATTTATCCTTAATATATCTATTGCAATATATAGTACTATTACAGATCGTTATTTATTGTGGATTATATTAGGTCTCGTTATATTGATGAGTTTATCTATTGGTGTTACAGGATATATATTCTTTCACATAAAACATATAAAAGAATATATTATTGGAGTACGTCTTTGGCACGTAGAAATAGTTAATACTGATAAAAAAAATTTTGTTATTCTCAAGAGTTTGGTGCGTTCTCTATGGTGGAAACCAGGTGATGTAATGAAACGAGATAATAGTTTGCATGGAGTATACGCATTTAAAAATAATGCAATAAATAAGGATATTTTCGGTTTATGCTATGGATGTACGTTGATTGGAGAGGTATATTTGTGGGGTAGTGTAAAAGAATATACTAATGGGTATCAAGCAGATAAAGCATACCCTAAAAATTTTTTAGGGTATGTATGCTATTTATGTAGGAAGTATGTATATAATATTGATAGTGGAGTTGTTTATAGAGATGTAGCTAATGGTTCTATATTCTCGTGTTGTAAAAATTGTAATATCAATTTTTCTTATATAAATAGATATAATAAATTTATCTCTATAAATCTTGATATTTTAGTCAATCAAATAAATTTTGCTTATAATTTAGAATAAGATGAAAATATATCCTCTATAAGTTTTCATAAAAGGATATACAAATATTATTTCCCATTGGAGAATGATCGGATACTTTGACATATATAGTATTTCATGCTAAAATATATGTATTAAAAATATAAAGGAGCAAAAACCATGAGGATTAAAGTTTGCAAGCTATCTCGTGAGGGAGATTCAACCCTTGCTATTGTGGAAGGGCCTGAGAAAATCCAGGTTTCACTGGAGGAGTTATTCTCATATCCAGCTCATTTTGTAGCAGTGGATGGTCAAGTAGTATTTTCCGTTGAGGATGCTATGCAGCGCATAGGTCAGACAGAGGAGTCCGAAGTACTGATTGGAAAACAGGTAGCTGGCGGTTAATACCCCTAGATACATTTGTATATAATGGAGTTTTTTATACCCTAGAGAAATTTAGGGTATATTTTTTAAATAACTATGACCTCTGAGGATGGTCAAATATACATTATCAAAAACCAGAATACCAAGTATCATGGAATTCGATGCTTAACGTTTTTAGGATTCAATGATACAATATCAGTGGATTAGAAAAGGCTGGTTTGGATACTAGAGCAGGGAATATCCTAAAATTTTGAGGAAGGGGTAATAGTTATGAAACTACAAATCATTGGTTTGGGAATCTTGGAAGTAGATGAACTGAAACCCTGCCGGTTTTGTGGTGAGTTTAGTGGAAAGAATGTTTACGTAACGGAGGATGGGTTAGATATGTATCCAGCCCATTTTAGATGCATACCGCTTGATACCCATGATAGGGTTCGTGAGGTTATGTATCAGGCACTGGGGAGACCCAGTGCCTGATGTAGCCACATCTGAGACAGGGGTATTTATGCCTGCAAAAAGTATCCTAAAATTCTGGAAGATTGTGAACCGCCATGAAGCTACAAATCGTTGATTCTAGAATCTTGGAAGTAGATGAACTGAAACCCTGCCGGTTTTGTGGCGGGTTTGTTGGGAAGAATATTTACGTAGTAGAAAATGGGTTAGACATGTATCCAACCCATTTTAGATGCATACCGCAGGGGAGTTGGAGTTTACGAATGCATAGTAACATATCTAATAAATATGCTGGACAACTCTGTACTCTAGATGATCTACCCGCTAAGATAATCGGCAGATCTTTAATCTTCGGCAAGATTGCTCCACTGAACGGAGGAGTTGCAGTGGAGTTTGCTTGGTCAACCATTGATAGGATCATGCAGTATTTTAATGGGAGTTTTAAATCTTAGCTATTAGGGTTTTCTGTATCATCAAATAACTATGCCCGCAGAGAGGCTTTGTATCTTTGACGTAACCAGAACACCGGATATCAATTAAATTATGTGAAATGAGGAGATTAATGCTACATTTTACATCATGGCTATTAATGACAAGCGGTTTTGTTATGGGCATTTGGGTAGGAGTAACCCTTCATAAGTGGTTAGATAAATAAATTTGGGTGGGAATATGGTAACTGTAAATAGAATTTTACCCAGACATGAGTTGTTTAAAAATAGGCCTGTTAAATTTAGTACCTTAGATAATATAGGACTGGGGGCAGGAAAAATTTCACCTCATTATTTCAGGAGATTGTATAAAGATCCTATTTTAGGAAATATCTGGTTATATGCAATTCCTAAAATAGATATGATGAAAAGAGATATGCCAGTCTATCTCTCTGCTTTTGTTGAAGGGGAGATTATATCAAAAAGGTTTCATGTAGATATAACTAAAAGCAATGAGAATATTGACAATACTAGGTATTTTGCAATTTTTTTAGAGCCTATTGGCGTTGTTTCTAGTGTATATGAAAATGTAAGTCAATTAGTACCTCCACTAGGTATTGAGAGACAAGTTCCTTGGATCGGATTATTAGAGTCTATCCCAGATTTCAATTTGATTGGACAAGAATTCCATCGAGTGCTCGGTAGTAGGAAGGATCGTCAAAAGTTTTCTGCAGATAGTATAGAAAAGGCATCTATATTGTTGCATAAAATAGCTGGAATACATGGATTTAATGTATATTCAGATAGGATCGAAAAAGGCTGTATTGTTATTAATAGGCAGGATTGTTCTTTTTGGATTAATGGCTCTTTTCGTTGCCTAACTAGCAATTATAATACACCAAAAGATGATCAAGTGATACAAAAATTACTGGCACTTACGAATCCAAAATCATTAGATTCTATTTCCACGTTAAATGGAAACGACAAAAAAAGCATCCTGCAGGAAATGTTAAATATCTAAAACCTTAATACTAAGTATTATAAAATTAGAGGCTTAACGTTCTTAGGATTCAATGATACAATATAAGGGACTTAAAAAGGAGGTTTGGAAATGAGAATTGTAATTGAATCTGTTGAGATGCAGAGCGGCTTTTATTGCCAACATTGTTTTCAGTCCCTCTCATCTGTAAGGTTTGAGGTCGCAGATGAGAGTAAAAACATAAATTCCCGGTTTCTCTGCCTGGAATGCGTTAAAAAAATAATCTGTGCCTAGAGCAAATAACAGGAAGTTACTCCTTTTGATTTACATACCACTGGCTAAAAAGGGTATGTAGGAGGTATATCCCCTATCTACCCAATTAACTAAGGTTAATAATTTGGAGTTTAATGAAAGCCTCTGGTGAATTATTATATAGTTCTGATGATTTCTAAGGATCATTAATGTCTGAGTTTTTGGATACTAGTAATGCTCCGCTTGTGATAAAAAATATATTAAAAGAGCTTGGAGGAAATCTTTCCGATGTTTATGGGATGTATGATGTTTATGAGGCTATCATAGAGATTGCTTTAGCTGCAATGTTTAATAATATGGTATGTAAAAAACTATGGAACTTTCGGGGCATAGAATATGTGGGAATAGTAGATGATGATCCAATATGGGCATTTTTAAAAGATTGGGTAGAGCCTAAAAGGATGTTTCGTGCTTTGACTATATTTAATAAACAGGATTTTTTCGCTTTTTTATGGGAAAGGACGTTTGATATATTTGATGGTCTATCTAAACTTCCATATAGTTTTCTTCGATACTTATTAATAATGGAGGAAGAAATTGAAATATAAGATATGTTGGTTATGTATCTTATAATAATTCCATACTTTATTAGGAGGTTATTTAACATAAATAAAAAGTAGGGCAGACCTGGTGTGTGTTGCTTCCACCTTTACCGGTGGGAGAGGATCGAAACAATATGTGGATCTGAAGATGGCACCAAAAATATTTTAATAATATAGGGGGCCTATGCAAAATATAATTGATATTATTAAGGATAATGCTGTAAGAGATACTTCTGTTACGGGTGTTTTAGATCTTAATCATTATAGACGCTTAAGACATTTGACGGGTATAAACCTGTCCAGAGAGTATATAAAAAGTATTTTTATATGGGATGTAGATCCTTCTTTTGCTACTAAATTTAGATACGTGGCTCAAATAGGAGATAAAATTTCCTGTGTATTTAGAAATAATGATACTATTCTTAGTAACTCAGATATGGTTTTATATCAAGGAGATATACCAGAGTTTGCGCTAGATAAAATGGATGTATATCGTACTATGTATAAATGCTGTTTTACAATTCATTCTAACTTGCCTCTCCCAATTCAAGAAACCTCAATGGAAAAATCGGCTAGAATAATTATTAGTTGGTATGGAGAACTTCCTATTTTTCGAGTTAACCCTGATGCATTTAATTTAATTATCCCAATAGAAAAAAAAGCTGCGAAAGGGTTAGTAATTGCTGCTTGGGATGGAGATAGAGAGATTGATCTAGCTAGTATCTAAATTTATATCTTATTATTAGAAAAGTAACGGATAAAAAATCTAAGGCAAAGCCAAGGTGGAATCTACATGGCTCGCTATGTCAACCCTACTGATTTCATCTTGGTATTAGGTTATTTGTTTAAGGGGTTTTTGAGTATGAGACAGCAAGTTGTTATTAGATATAGATGTCTCTTTTGTAGTAAAGAAGAAGATATTAAATATCCAGTTTCTATATTTAGTCACCCTCCAATCAATTTGTATCTAGCTGTTGATTCATTATTAGGGGATAATAACTCTCCGCCCTTAGTTAGAGGGCATCTATGTAATGATAATCAAGTAAATTTTTTAGGTGTTTCATATGCTGTATCTATAAAAACAGTGGATATGCCTTTATTTTAATCAAGGATTCTATAAATGAGTGATGATAAAATAACTAGATTATTTGAACAAACAGTTATAGAGATTTGTAATACTAACGCTAAATGTATTATTGAGTCAGAGCTTTTAAAAAAATTGATAGGAATATTTTATAATAAAGATTTTGATACTAATAAGAATAGTTTTTCTTATACCACAGCCAAAAATAATTTAAATATCATAGAAATAATTGTATATACATTTGAATACTATAAATTTCTTGGTTTTAGAGATATATACTCTTTTGTAGGTGCTAATAATCCAGATATTGTATCCTCATACTCCATACCCTTATATACTCTATATAATAATATTATGAAGAAGATACTTTCAGGAGAGTAGTTTGTGAATGACTCTGGCTTTATTAATAAAGTTATTCTTTTGAGGTACACTAAGCATCCTGATAGAGTTTCGTATCTTTTGAGAAACTGTAGAAAATATGTTCCATGTAGAATTAAACGATATAGAAAAAAATTCAATCATGAGCAGGAAATTCCAGTGGGATTTTCAATAATAGAAATTAAACCCCTTTCAGATCTAAAAATGTCTTTTGCTATTCCAGATAAATATATAATGACTACCCATCCGTTTCTTCGAGTTTCCTATCCATTGTCTTTAGAGTCTGAAGTTTTAAAGTTGGTATTAGAAATTAGGAATTATTCTAAAGAAAATAATAAAATTATGGATTAGTTCATAAGGTATGTAAATGAAAGTATATCAATTACCAGGATTAACACAGGAACAACTCGCTGTTACATTTGCTATGTGTTCACGTTCTCCTGAACCTTTTGATATAATTGCCAAAAAAGTTTCGGAAACTAAGGCCGCTGAATTTAATGAGAAATGGGTTCTTAATTATGGGCATTCATCAGTTGCAGAACATGGGGTGCTACAGTTAGCAGTTGAGGGTATTTCAAGGTTAGCGGCAGATAAATTAGAGGATTCAAGGCTAGCTTCATTTACAGAAAAGTCAAGTCGTTATCAAGTTATCAATAGTTCTGATTATTATATCCCAGATAGTGCTCTGAAAGAAGATACGGAAAATATATTAAACATTGTTTTTAATAATTATAATGCTTTAGTTAAGATAGTAACCAGTGATTTAAAAAAATTTAATGGTTTACTTAATAATGAATCAGATTCTTCTTTTTCACTGAGAATGAGAAGGATCTCTACTGATATTTGTAGGGCATTATTACCAGCTGCTACACTAACTAATTTAGGGATGACTATTAATGCAAGGGAGATGGAGCATTGTATATCAAAATTACTATCTTCTGATATACCAGAAGTGCGGCTACTTGCTAATAATATCAAGAAAAAATCTTTGGAAATATGCCCAACATTAGTAAAATATGCTAACTATAATGAATATATCCACTCATTAAATGGTTTAGGATTCTATACTAGTCCAAATGAGGCTTCAAATAATATAATAGTGAAGCTGTTTAATAATAATTATACAGAATCATATATATTAGAGATATTAAATAAAGGATTGCAATATAATCTAACAGGGACTGAGTGGAATAATATCAGTTATATAGATAATAACTACGTAACTGATATTATTCAAAGATGTTCAGTTTATGATTCATTGCCAAGAATTTTTGAAGCTATCCATTTTAATTTTGAAATTAATCTTGATTATGGGGCGTATCGTGAATTTAAACGGCACCGTATGATGAGTATTATTAGTCAACCATTAACAATTAAGCATGGTTTTAATATACCAAATAATTTAATGGAGGATAGTAGCTATAAAATATTTAATGATTCAATAAAATTGTTGGAAAATTTATGGGTAAAATATTATGATATTTATGGTATTGAGTTAGCCCAATATTTTATATCTCATTCTCATATACAAAGAATATTTGTAGATATAAATTTAAGGGAGGTGATTCATTTTCTTAGATTGAGATGTTCTCAACAGGCACATCAATCAATTAGAATGGTGGCAGAAGAAATGAGAAATATTTTAACGCTACAGTATCCTATAATATTTAATAATATACACTTTAGGGATTGATATAAATTAGGTTTTATGAATAATTTAACAACTGAGTTATTGTATATACCTCCAATTATAGCGTATCGTTTTTGGTCTATATATTACGATCCAAATAAAAATTTCTTTTTAGGCTCTATTTCAGTAGATATGATTTGGCCTGTAAAGGAGAGATTGGAAGCTAAACATCTTAGTCCTATGCCCCATATGACTAAGATGTGCCAATGCGGTATTTATTCTTTAAAGTTAAATAAAGAAGATATTCATTGGTATTTTGGAACTTGTTTTGGCAGTGTTTTTATATGGGGAGATATTGCAGAATACCAGAGTGGGTATATATCACAATATGCATACCCACTAAAGATAACTGCTATTCGATGTGAGATTTGTGGTGTAAAGCTATACGGTTTTCCAGGAGAGAAGGCACAGGCATTATATCTTAAAAACAGTAGTTATTATCGTATAGGTTTTTATTGTACTGAGCACTCTAAGCCCCGGATGTTTACTCGATGGATGGTGCCACATACGGATATTGGTAAAAAAACTGAGGAGGTGTCCGTTCCCTTTGATGAGATGCCTTTTACTATAAAAGAGGTTCTAGACAGCCTCTCTGTTGAATATGGAATTACTGTTAGTTTATGAACGCATAAGAAATTATATATTATTAATTAGGATGGATATAATGGAAGCTATTAAGTTAGATAAACAGGAATTTCAAATATGGTTAGAGAAGCATCAGGATAATGATGTAGTTGGGGAATCTATATCATTTCATCTTTGTCCTATCGCTAATTTTTTTCAATATTGTGGAGCAGCATTTTCTTGCTGTTATGAAGAAAAAATATCTTATGTATGTTCTGGGATATATTATGTAAATCAACTATTACCAGAATGGGCAATTCAATTTATTAAAAGGATAGATAATATTTTAGATAAGGAGAAACAGCATTGCAATATAACTGCTAGACAAGCATTAGAAGTTTTGGAAATCTGTTAAATCAGTAATGATTTTGGAGGAAAATATTATGACTGTTATGTTAAGAAAAACTCAATTTAAATCCTGGTTAGAAAAACAAGATCTATATAAAACTGTAGGATATGCTGGTAGTATCGCATTGTGTCCTATTGCTAATTATATAACACAAAATAGAGGAGGGATCGTACATATTTATGGAGAAACTTGGGCCGTAGAAGGGAATAATAAAATGAGGGAAAGGGAATTACCAAAATGGGCAAAAGAATTTATTACAAGGGTGGATAATATAAACTTAAAAAATTCTGAGAGAATTATTATTACAGCATGGCAAGCTATTGAAATTTTGAAGGAGTGTAATGTTAACTAAATTACAAAAAGAGATTCTAATTGAAGGAATAATTCAAGAAATAAATGATTTAGGAGGTAATATTACTAAATTAGAATATGGAGAAAGAAAAAATCCTGAGTATTGTCCCATTGCAAATGCATTATCACAATTTTGTAAAAATGTAATAATTACTTATGATTATGCAGCCTGGACTTATAATAATGAATATTATCATTTAAATTATTTTGATAATAAATGGGAAGATCAACCTTATGGTGATATCCATCCATTTAGGATATTTATAGAAGAATTTGATAAGGGTAATTTCCCTGAATATGAACTGTGTAAATTATGCTATAAAAGTATTAAAGACTGTATCTGTTTGAGATAATCAAACCACATTGAAAAATCATATTAAAATGAGTCGATAAATTTACAGAGAGGATATATAATATTAAGAAAAATATTATATTACTATTAAATAAGTATTGTATATTTTAAAATTTATTTATGCATAAAATTTTTCTGGAATTACTATAATGTGCTATATTATTAATTGGGATGGATATAATGTAAAATAAATATATTATTGGGGGTATGTAATTATATGGTAAAGACTGAAGATATACGTATCTTGGAGCGACGTATAGCTGATATATTGATTGAATCTTGTAAAAAGTGCGGGAAAAAAATAATTAATATAACTTGTACTGATTGTCAGGGAAGTGGATTAGTACATCCATTCTTAGAGTTATGTACCGCTGATCCGGAACGACGTAGTGTCCATAATTTAGTAAATGATACTGATTTACCTTGTATTTATTGTCAGGGTCTTGGCACAGTACCGAACTTAAAGCATGAAATATTGGAAACGTGGTTGTTAAAGTGTAAGTCTCCCTGGCATATAATTAATTATAAGGGTATATCAGATGGTTTGGTTTCTTGTAGTCTTTTAGGTTGGATTGGTTATGGGTATGATGCACACAGTGCTTTATTAAATACTTTAAAAATATGGTTGGAAAATGAGACTAGATCTTTTCCCCATTAATTTGCAATAAGAATTAAATTTAGTGCGCTAGATCTAAGAGATAAAAATATTGGTTGTATATACTTTTGTACCAAAATACCCAGTATATTTTTTATTGTTTAAAAATACTGAGATAGTTATCTGTATAGATACTGGTAATCCATATATAGTTCAGACATATGTATTATGGAGTTTATATCGTCAAACTGGGTCTCGAGGTGCTATAGATAAAAAATATTTGAAATCTAAATTGCAAGATACTACTTGGGATATTCTTCCCTGGTATCTTGAAAAACCAGAACGGGATTGGAAGTTAGAACAGCAATGGATATAAAATATTTATTTTTTGGAGGATTTAATAATTGTCTGAACCGGAATTAGATCAAATTCTTTCTAAAGATAAGTGGTATACGTATAATACTCCTGATTGGTTTATAGCACTGCTTTCATATTTAGGAGATGAAATATGGCGAGTTACACATAATTTAGAAATTGAGGGGCATAGGGGAGATGGCATATTTGGAATAAACCCTTCTGAAAACTACGGTGAAGATTTTATAAATAATACTTTTGAAATGCGTGCCTATACATGGACAGATTGTATATGCGGTGATTTATGTATTTTATCTATACCTATAAATCCTATTAGAATAAATAAAAGATTGTGTTTAACTGAATGCATATCTTGTATCCCTAATTTTAGATATAAAAATTTTGAGGTTAGATGGTATAAATATTTAGGAAGGGCCACTATTATGAATAAAGATATTACTCCAGAGGAAGGAGTTGAGATCTTCAATACGTGTTTAAAATCTCTATGGGATATGGAGTAAACTAGTTTTACTGGTGGTTTGTGACGGCCTAGTTTGTAGTTATACGGTTTTAAATTGAAGTATATATCTTTTCGGTCTGGTATAATTAGTTACTTGCTTTATTTTTGTAATTTAAGGGCTTGGAGTTTTGTATCTAGGTATAAAAGATGGGATGTTAAATCTGTATCTATTTAAATTAATTTTGGTGTGGTATGAATAAGAAAGTTACTCTTAGTGTTCAGAAGATGTCGTGGAGAATACTTCGGGCATTAGAAATATTTTTTTGTGGGTCTATTCTTATTAAAGGCGCTATGAAAATTGAGGATACAGAAAATAAATTAGTTAAATGTATAGGTTCTATTGAGTGGATCCTTCCTATATGGGGTCGGTTTGTGTATCCTCCTATATTAATTTATCGTGGTTGTATTAAGATGAGTTATATAGATTTGTATATAAAAGATGTGTAGCCTATAGATACTTATAGTTCTTTTTACAATTAAATTTTTATAGGATATTTAATATGAAAAATGATGGTACGTTATATATATCTCCTATTATTAGTTATCGTTCTTGGTTTTTATTTATAGAAGATTTTCATATAAAAATTAAAAGTTTAATGGCATCCTATATTTGGAAACCTAAATACTATCAACCACATTTAGTAGTATACAATTCAATTTTAGCACATTCGGGTATATACTCTTGGAAAACTATTGATTTGTCTCGTAAATATCAAATAGGGAATATTTTTGGAGATTTATATAATTGGGGAGATGTAATTGAATGTGAAAATGGATATTTAAGTCAATATGCCTATCCTAAATCCTTTTTATATTGGAAATGTGGTATATGTCATAAATATTATAATGAAAAATCTACCTCTCTTGTTGATTTTAGTATTAATAATCAGACAGTATGGATGATATGTAATAGTTGCTATCGTTTCGATATTGAATCATATAATAAATTATGGAGTTTTGAAAACATTAATATATTAAAAGAGTTAAAAAATATTTATTAATATTTTACTATATGAAATTGAAGGTGTATTAAAATATGGAAATAGATAAAAATCGCTATAAATTTATTCCATGCGGCCCTTGGTTAGGGTTTAGTAATAAAAAGCGTGCGCTCCTTTTTATTTTGTGGTATCCAAAATGCTCGTTTTATGCTTTATGGAAAAGCAAATACTTTTGGTGGAGATGGTTGTTATCATTATTAAAAATAAAATATTATCTAACAATGGCAGATATAGTTGATAAGACGGATTTGACAGAGGATGTAGTAAAGAATTTAGCTTGTGAAAAAGCACCTGCTCCTAATGAAATGTATGGAACTTTATTTGCTTTGTATCAACCTAGATGGCTTTGGTATGAATCATTAAAGCAACTTATGAATAATCGTGAAAAAATTGATTATATTGTAGACTGGGATGAAAAAAACCTTATGGGATGGTATCCATTTAAATAAATCTTCTTTTTAATAAGTAGAAAATATTTGTCAGCCTATTATAAAAATATTTTGGAGTAGTAATAATATGGAACAAGATTTAGAAAATATGGAATATTTAAATTTGCATGATTTTACAGATGTTTTTGGCTCTTGTCAAGTATTTGCAAAAGTAGTGGGTATTTATAAAAATGGTATAGGAATATCTATACCTTCATATTCTGAGACAGCTATAATATTAGTTCCAAAGGATGAAATAAATATGGATTTTAAGGTAGGTTCTTCGTTATTTGTTATGTTTAGTATCTTCAATAATAAAATTGTTTTGACTGAATTAAAAGGAGTGGTTTAATGTATATGTTTTTTCATAGGCATAAATGGGACTTTATATCTTCTACGCCTGCTTATGAAATACGAGATAATAGTTTAGGTATTGGTAATATAGTTTATATATCTAAAACTGTTATTATTGAACAATGTATCTTTTGCAAAAAGTTTAGATACTCTAAAGTAAATACAATGCTATAATATATCTAATATTTGGTTAGGGGTATATAATGGATATAAAAGAAGAGCTGCAATGGTATAAAGATGAATTGGTTAAGGTGATAAACCGTCTTAGTGAAGTAGAAACAGTGTTTGATGATATAATTAATGAATTTTTTTCTGTATATCACAATCATGGAGAGGGGTTTATACCTGCATATGGATTAGATGTCTTAAAAAATGGAATGAAAATTATGGGATATGATAATAATATTATAAATACTTTAATAAGTGGTAATAAGTTATCTCCTATAGAGTTACGAAATTGTATTCTCCTAGTACATGGAATGGCTACAGGTAAATATATTCAATCCGATACTGAAATGCGTTTTCGCATAGGTAATGTATTAGAAAAGGTTGTATTATCTGATGATATTATGAGAGAGATCCTTGGTAGGTAAATAAATGATAGAATTAATGTCTTTTAGGCTGTGCTCTTGTTGTGGATACTATATTAAAGTAATGGAAGGATAGTATGATAAAGTTATAGATTGAATACAAGGATTTGAAGGTCATTTAACCCTGCTAATTCAACATTATAGGTGTAAGGAGTATCAAATTTAAAATCCGGTATCTTGCTGGAGCTGTCTAAATTGTTTGATTAAGTTACTGAGTGTCTAATTCTAGATATAGAAAGAGGGTGTTAACAGGAGAAAGATATGAAAATAGGCCCTATTGGTATTTATATTGGATCAGTATGGCAGCGTGTTTATAGTGATACAGGGCATCTACAGGTTTGGTTACGTTATTATCTAATTGTTAGCTTTAATCAGTGGGTTTTACAAATAGTACGTCACTATCCTACGGATTCTGATAAACCGCCATTTATAAACTTACCTGAAGGGGATATGATAGTTAATCAGCATGATCTTGAAGATCTATCATAGTAATTAGCCCCAGAGAAAATGTATTTTATGGGGATGGTATATAAGAGAGAATATGAGTTGCTGCATTACGATGAAAAATACAGGTCAAATTTTCTGTAGTATTCCTCGTTGTAAAAATGAAGCTTATGGGCCATGTATTTTTTGCCATGATGATATATGTACTATACATGGCTACCTGAATGATATACAGTTAACATATGGATTAAAGGTGTTTTTGGTTTGCCCTCACTGTCGGATACGTAGTATTAACGCACTAGCCGGTCTTTTAGATACTTTGGAAGATTTATGGTATAAATTTCGTAAACGGCAATATTTAAAAGACGGTAGTTAATTTTATAAAAGAGGTTTGTGGTAGCATACCTTAAGGCAATTATTATTAATTAAGTTTATTCTTCTGTATGACTGTATTCCTGGGTATGTTTTTTACAAAATTGCCTGGAAATATATTATATAATAAAGATATGTAGAGATTGTGGATTGATTCCATCTGGGTGTATAATATCTCTATTGCATAAACAGATAGTAGAGGAGATTAATGATGATTGATCATAAAATCTATATTAAAGAATTGGAAGCTAGACTGGCTCAGGCTGAATCGCAAGCAGCCGCAGCTCGTGTTGCGGCTCAAGAAGCAACAGCAGATCTGGTCAGGTTGACCAGTGTAGACCTTCTGAATATTACATCTAATTCAATCACTATGGGTATTCCTAATTGGGCAATGGAATTTATTGCCCAATCTCTGGCTGAAACAATGGAATCTGCACCAAATTATATAGAGTTTCATTGCCGATTAGAGATGAAAGACTATATTATTACCTGTCAGCGAAAAAGCGGGAAAACCCCGCACGAGTTGCGAAAAGAGGCTGAGCTTCAAATTCAAGGGTTGAGGGAGCAACTGACCGCCTGGGAGCGGATAACTGATCCGGATGACCCGGCAGCGGTGGAGTGGATTGCCAGGGCCATTGTCGCTAGTGCTGGTGGGACTTGGCACGAAGCGAAGGACTTTCAGGAGACGTTTTACGGGTATGCCGCTAACCTGCTCCGGGCCTTCCGGCAGCAGGTACAGAAAGAGGGGGATGTATCTAATGCAGATCCGTAGTAGTGTTCAGCACATGGCAGCTTTGATGGAACTGCAACTAACAGCCAATGACCACAAGGGAGGCTGGCAGTCAGTGACCGAGTATAGCCTGTATCACCGGCTCCTTGAGGAAGTTGCGGAATTGTATGAAGCCTTATTTACCCGGCGAAACATCGGCAAAGAGGCGGCAGATATAGCCAACTATGCCATGATGATTGCCGACGTGACAGGTGAGCTGCGGAATGTCCCGCAACAGGTACAGGAGGAATCGTATGACTGAGCAACCACGACTGGTAGTGATGCGCCTGCCTGGGCGCAAGGGCGCATATCTCTGTATCCACGAACCGGGTCAGATAATGCCGCTGGCCCGGCTGCTAGACAGGGTTAGCATCGAGGAATTTTTAGTCGAGGCAAACCACGTCTTGCAAGGGGGGCAGTGCCAGGTAGCCACCTGTATACCTCTGCCGTAGCTGAGGCGGCTATGTGCTGGATATTGCGAAGGGAGGCTGATTTTACACTAATGGGTATTAAGGAGGCTAGGGATGCCTAAAGGACAAAAACTGTCTTTAATAGGAGTTTTAGTGGATACCTCGGGTATCATATCTGGTTATTTTGGTTTTCTTGACGATTATCCCACTAAAGATATGTTTCTAAAAGCTTTAGTAATTGAATACAATCTGCCCCCTGATCAAACAGATTTAATAAAAGAAGCGTATGGACAGCTTTGTGTTTATGGGGACTTGGTGACTGGCACGCATTTGGAAAAATATTATGAGCCAGGGGTAGGAAGGGATAAGATATGGATATTAGATTGCTAATGGAGACCAGCGATACCTAAACTTCATATATATAGCCTATATCCGGTAGACTACCTGCCGGTCTGGGGCCGATACCTGGGTCTAATCAGGTACGCCTAGATGCTCTGGGTAATATGAAATTGGAGGATACTATGATTAAAGTACAAATTATTCAGCGTACATATCCACATCAATCTTATGGTTTCCGGGAAGAGGATGAGGTGTACGTAGACGGTAAGCTAATTGGTGGCGGCTGTTACTGTGGCGAGCCTGAAGATAATCGGAGATGCCGTACATATTACTGGGTGCCTGTCACTCTTCAAGCACTAGCCGAGGCCCTAGGTGCAGAAGTGGAGATAGTGGAAAGAAGTGAAGATACGGACAATATATGAAAGGAGAAATAAATCTTAATATTACTATTAAGCAACAACTGCAACATAGTGAAAAAGCTATTTTAGATTTTCTTTATAAATCCAGTAAACCAGAATCTCCTAAAGAGAGAATATTAAACGGTGGGTATGCCCTCACAGTATGTAATTAGCTTCCTAAATTCTTAAAAATATGCTATAGTAATATTATAATACTAATTTATACCCATCCCCTTTATCCTACTAAAATTCAAGCCAATAACTTAGAATTAGATAAGAACTATTATTGTTTGCATTGGCTTATTACCTGAACATGGAAATTTAGAATAAGAAAGTTGTAGAATTTGTAATGGTACTGGTAAAATTTGGATGTGGAAAAAATGCCGATAATTACTTTTAGAGGAAAACATGGATTTTTAAGTAATTTTGCTGCTTGTAAAATACTGTATAATGGAATAGAGTATCCAACAGTAGAACATGCTTATCAGGCTGTAAAATCCTTAGATGTAAATATTAGAAAATATGTAGCTAATCTTCCTACTCCTGTTGATGCAAAAAAATATGCTCATAAGATGCAAGTACGAGATGATTGGCCTGAAATAAAAGCTTCAGTTATGTATCAACTTCTTAAACTTAAATTTTCACAAGAAATATTTAAAAATAAATTATTGAGTACTAAAAATGAAATTATAGTGGAAGGAAATACTTGGCACGATACTTTTTGGGGATGTTGTTATTGTGAGAAACATACTGAAAAAGGAGAGAATAAACTAGGAAAACTGCTAATGCAAATAAGAAAGGAGATACAAAATGACATGGATAACAATAGCGGAAAATAAATTAACTATCGTTCTTTTAATAAGTATGTAGAACGTCTTTATAAAATACTTAACTTTGCTAATGTGACAGATCAAATATAAAAATTTTTGATTCAAATTTAAGCGTAGAAGTTATTACTTCAATTCATTCCTGTTTATTAAGTCCTGGCATCAATTTTTTGTTAGATGATATTGAAAAAATAGCTTTTGCTGTTACTACTCCTATATCTTTTAGATTAATTTTTCGAGATAAAAACAGTCCGTATGAGATTTCGAGAGAAGTGAACCAAGAAGAAATTGTAGAGGAGGAAATATTAAGCATTTTTGTGGATATTTGGCATACAATAAAAAATTTAAATAAATGAGAAATAGAAAAATAGTATGGATAATTGTAGTTATCAAATAATCGCAGAGAATTTTCCTTTATACTCACGAAAAGTGATGGATGGATTAGTGCTTGAAATAGCCAATAGACCAGAACTTGTTATTTCTCAAACTTTTAATGAGATAGTACTAGAAATAAAAGCATTTTTAGTTAGTCATAAAGAAGAAATAAGTAATACTCCTATAGAATTCCCTTCTGGGTGGTTTCAACATTTAAAAAACCAACTATTTCCAACGTGGGCAAAAAGAATTTGGCCTATAAAATATGAAATATACAAGCCTACTAGTATTATTTACTACAATATTTGTCCTCATATTAGGTCAGATACTTTAAATACTCACGTTAAGTTTTTAATAACAGAACCAAACATAATAAAATTTGGAGAGAGAGATGCTTAATCAATATGATCCTGAATTGGGACAGTTAGTGCTCGGTAATAGATACTCTAAATATGAATGTCCAGAATATTTAATTGCTTTATTGGAACATTTAGACAATGAGATCTGGCGAGTAACACAAAATATGGGGATAAAAAGTAATGTCATTGGGTTAGGATTACAGCCAGGATCCAATAACGCAGAAGAATATGTGAATACTGTTTTTTCCATGCGTTCTTATTATTGGGGGGATTGTGTCTGTCCTCAAGGAGCTATTACTGCTGATTGTAATGCTTGTAAACCTAATTTTCAAATAGGGGATTTTGAAGTACGTTGGTATAAACATCTTGGTCGAGGAGATACTATAAACAGAGAAATTACTCCTAATGAAGCTATAACTATGTTTAAGCAATGTATGGAATCATTAGAACAACAAGAAAAAGAATGGATGCAAGAAAAAGGATATTCTGATGCGTAAATTTATTGAAATAAATCCTTAAGCATTAGGAAATTTCATTGCTAAATGGCATTACGAAAATTCAAATGTTCCAGAAATGTCTGAGGAAGATTTTATATGGGGAGAGGTATTTATGCAATTGATTTTATTTAATATGATTAATAAACCACTTCAATCCTTTACGTCTATAATGAAATGTTATAAACATGAAAAGCAAATATCATTTATTAATAAATACAAAATTCCTACCCATGTTATACGTATTAGTCAGTATAAAGCTCAAAAAAATTATACTTGCTATTGGTGTGGAGAAGATATTAAGAAAAACAACTTGTATACATATCGTTTTTCTAAATGCAGTTGTAAAATATTCGATATACGCTCTTTGAGATTTCATATTGAATGTTGGAATCAAATATTGGATAATGAGTTACAAAACTATGATATTAAAATTACAGGGGGTTATTTTAAACGGGGTACTTTAGATTTTAGGAAATGTCTCTAGAATAATATATTTTTAGTGTAGGGGTTTTTAAATATGATCGAAAACGAAATACAGTATGAAATTACGAAAAAATGGGTTGAAAAATTTACCCATGCATTAGAACAAAATGAAATCGTATCAAATCTTATTACATCAGATTTATATATTAATATAGAAAGAGACGCTTTATACAGTCAACTTGTAGATCTTCAAACAGAGCTTGAGGACTATAAATGTAGAGTAGAACAAATAAAACATATTTAAAAATTAGTGTTATTAGCTTACCTACCCATTTACATTAGGTAGGTATTTTGTTATACTTATGTTAGATGTCTGGAGGTTTTATGAGTCATAGTAATCGTATACTTAGTTATATAGAACATCGTATATGTATTCAATGCAATAAATTGTTTTTTGGGGCTGTTAAAGCCCCTGAGATTATTATGTGTCCTGGATGTATTAAGTCTAATAGAAAAAATCAGATGAACAATATATCTTCTAAAGAAGTAATTATCTCTCTTAGTGAATTAAAGAAACGATCCTTAGATAAAAAGAAGGAGCTGCTTAAAAAAGCTACTTATCATTCCTGAAGAATATTTTTAATTATGTAAAGGGGAATATATTAGATGAATACGCCATTATATATATCTTGTACAACTGGGTATCGTCTTTGGAGATGGCATCTAATATATGGGAAATTTTATATCCAGAGTTGGGTTCAAAACAGCTATTGGAGGCCAGGAATTCCTATAGAAGAAGCTAAAAAGATAACTGTAGATAATAGAGTTGGAATATATGCAGTTAAGGATATTCCAACTCTGTTGGATTTATCTTATCATAGATCTTATATAGATTTAATTGGACGTGTAGCTCTTTGGGGAAATATCATTGAATATGAAAAGGGCTATAGAGCACAATATGCATATCCTATCTCTTTTGATTATGTTGTCTGTGTGTTTTGTAGGGAATTAATTGATTTAAAAATAAATAACGAAGGTGTTCTATTTGTACATATGACTGTAGATCCATTTAGATATTACATTACTTGTTCCAGAAAATGTTTTGATTGTTATTATAATCAGAGCGAATGTTCTAATATCTCTATCTCAGTGGAAAATAAAATAGAGTGGCTTGTAAGAAAAGGAAATTGTAATGATTTATTTGATATAATGAGATCTACATATTTCATATAGGATGTAAAAGTTTTTTATTTTTCAATAAGGATATAAATAATGCCTGCATCAAATAGAATCAAAATAGATCTGGATAATGGATCTTTTGCTCTTTTAACAAAGCAACAAATTAAAATACTTGAATTTTTAGAAAGTGGATATAAAAGATGTGATTTGTCTGAATTATTAAAAATTTCAATTAAATCTCTAGATGCTCAAATTGGTAATATTTATCGTGAACTTGATATAAATAAGGATAATGGTTTATCCCTCCGAACTAATTTATTAAATACTTGGGTTGGATTAAAGATTACTAGTCCACCATTAAATAGGTTAATAAAAGAGTGGATAGCTCAGTAAATTTTATGGATCAGACTCTTTATATATCACCAATAGTTGGTTTTAGATATTGGGATGTATGTTTAGATGTAAAAAACCAACCTTATTTATCAAGCTGCATGATAAATATTAAATGGCCTTATAAAAAAGCTCTTGCATCTAGTTTTTATTATAATTATACTCAGATAGTTAATCATGGAATAGGTATATATGCATATAAGCAGCATTTATTACATGGTACATATGGTCTAGTGGGAGGAGAGGTGTATCTTTGGGGTAGTGTGTCAGAACATGAATATGGATATAGAGCAGAGTTTGCGTATCCAAAAAATTTAACTGATTATGTATGTTTTCGCTGTTCTGTAAATATTCAAGATGGGGTTTTCTTACGTAAATCTAATATTGATAAAATATTATATTATTACTGTCCAATATGTATCTATATTATGGAATTTAAAATACTTAAGGAACATATTAAGGCCAGCTTTATAGATTTTAAAGATATATCTAAGGCGTTAAATGAACTATATTTCTAGAAAAAATGGGTTGGATATTTTTATTAGTCCTATCTCTGCTACTCGTTATTGGCGTATTATAATAGATAACGGTTCTTTTTATTTACGTAGTCTTGTGTATAAGAATATCTGGCCATATAGAAAAGTAATGGAAAGTGATATATTAAAAAGCGACCTACCCTTTTCTGGTATTTATTCTATTAAAAAGGGGGTGACAGATACAGTAATAAAATCAGGATCATTGGTTAAGGGAAATGTATATATATGGGGCTATATTCAAGAACATATTAATGGATACCGTTCAGAATTTGCATATCCCTCTAGTATTGATTCTTTTTATTGTATATATTGTAAACAGGAAAAGGATATAAAAGAAATTAGTATTGTTCTAGGAGGGATATCTTATCCATCTAATGTACTTTCTTTTGTTTGTTCAAATAAAGATTGTATAGATATGAAGGATTTTACAAAAAACTCTCTTTATATAAAATATTCAGCCTATGAAGAATTCAATATAAATGATGTGTATAAGAATATATTAGATGAATATGCTATTAATTAGTCCAATTATTGGATATAGATTTTGGTCTTTAATAAATATATCTAAAAAAGTATATTTATCCAGTACCCTTGTTGACATTCCTTGGCAATATAAAGAATGTATTGAAGCCATAGATATTTATGAAAATAGACCAATTTCACGTCCAGATAATACATTCCCTGGTGTACACGCTTTTAAAAAGGGGTCTATAAAAAGAACGTATGCAGATTTATTTGGATCTGTATATTTATGGGGACAGGTATCTGAACATACTAAGGGGTATAGAGCAGAATTTGCATACCCAAAAAATTTAATTGGTGTAGAGTGCTGCTATTGTAAAAAATTCTTCCCTTTTAATGGAGTATTTGTTAACTTATGGATTAGATTAAAATTTTATTGTGATGAACATAAAAAATTAATAGCGCCTGGTAAGTATAAAATTATAGATGGGCCAAAACTTTTACTCGATCTAAATGACTCATATCAATTAGAGGCACCAGCATATGACGAATTTAAATATTTCTCTACAAAATTTAACTTGTAGTTGTTCAAATAAAAAATTTGATAGTATACCTATATTAAAACAACATTTAATAGAGCATTTTTATATATTAAACACTGATATGGATTACATTAGAAATAAAATATTTGAAATTGTTCATGCTGAATGTCGTGGGGATGAAGAAGTCTTAAAAAATTTATATACTAAACAAAAAATCTGCCCTAACTGTGGTTGGAGTAACTTGATTGTGCCTGTAGCTGTTATACCAGATTCTAGTTCACCCGTTGGTATTTCTTTATTCTATGATTCTACTATAGATTATTGTCAAAAATGTTGCCAATGGTGGGGTACAGAGAATGATACCTAAAATTAAGGATCGGACAATTAATATTATTGATTTAAAGGAAGCTGAATATTTTTTAATTTAATGTAGGATGTAAAAATCTCTTATAATATATATAATAATAGTGAACGTATTTTAAAAATTTATGGGTTAGTTTGGTATTATATGAGTACTAAAAAACAAGATGCAGTTCTTACATTAAAGAAAAATGATCCTAATATAGGGATTCGTGAAACAGCTCGTATAACAGATGTAAGCGTTAATTATGTACGTAGAATTTTTATTAAAGCTGGTCATGCTTATGAACCCTCTGCTGCTTCTATAGAAAGGAAGATATTTCAATTAAAACGTCTTTGCCCCTTATGTAATAAGGAAATATGTAAAAGAGGTGTGGATATTTGCCGTGATTGTTCTGCAATTGGGATGCAATGTGGGGAATGCAATAAATGGACTATAATAAGTAGGCTTAAATATAATTCTAGGAATAAACAAGGATATAACCTATTTTTTTGTACCCCAGAATGCTTATTAGCCTATAAAGTAAGACATATGAGATCTATAGGTAAATTACGTCGTACTAAATATAAGATGGTACTACTTAATGCGTCTTTTGCTACTGAAAAATAGTTTATAATATATTATAGAATTGATTTATGTATATGATAAGGAGGTTGTTAGGAGTGAAAACTCATGGCTTCAATCTATTCCCAAGCTGATAGACAGCGAATATCTAAAAGAATCATAACATTATTAAGAAATGGTGATAGTCTTGAAGAAGCTTGTAAATATATCAATATCAGTCCCTCTACTATTTATTCTTGGGTATCTCGTAAAATGCCAGAGGGGTTAGAAATTGATATTGCTAGAAAAGAAATAAGATCTAGTATTTCTGTATACTCAGAGGCTGTCCTTTTACTTAGTGATCTCCACATAGGGAGATCTACATCATCCTTTAATGATAAGATATATATTAAGAGATTGGAATATCTTTTTAGTAAAATAAAAGATATTTTACTAAAATATCATAATATAAAGACCTTGCATATTTTTGATATGGGCGATAATATTCATGGTGAAAAAGTTGGTTATCAGGGTCAGTTTAATGACTATCAATTTGGAGTACCCGAACAAATAGCTATTGCTACTGATACTCATAGGAATTTAATTACTAAATTCCTGGAAATTTTTGATGATATAATATATTCTGATACTCCAGGTAATCACGGTAAGTTAGATAAATTAAATAGTGAGGGGGCTAATTGGGATTTAATTCGAGTTAATTATCTAGAAAAAGAATTTAATAATAATAGGGTTCTTTTTAATCGCCCCAAAAACATTAATTTTACTGTATATAATATTGTTGAAGTTGGAAAATATAGATTTTTAATTACTCATGGTGATTCAATTAGATCCTTTGGAGGGTTTCCATACTCAGCAATAATTAAAAAGATGCTCTTTTGGAGATCTTTTGAAAATTTTGATGGGATGTGTCTAGGCCATTTCCACTCTGCTAATAAATTAGATGTAAATGGCATTCCTATTTTAATGAACTCAACATTAGTATCTGATGATAATTATGCTACAAGACTGGGATATAAATCACTGCCCTCCCAAACATTTTTTATTATGTCTCCAATGAATATAATAGATGGATACTATGAAATAAGACTGACATAAATGTATGAAGGAGTCAGAATTTTCCTTTAAGCAAAATAATTTTATACAGGACTTTATCTTATAATATATAGGAGCGTTATTTTATTCCTCACTCTTATTTAATCAATAATAATATAAAAGCTGATAGGGTTAGACTCATTGATGAAAATAGTCAACAGTTAGGTATAGTTACACTTAAAGAAGCTCTTTCTATATCAAAAGATCGTAATCTTGATTTAGTGCAAATGCCAGGTAATAGCATCCCTTTTGTATGTAAGATTCTTGATTATGGAAAATGGATATATAATCAAAATAAAAAAGAAAGGATAATTAAAAAAAATCAAAAGAGTCCGTCTTTAAAAGAATTACGATTTAGGCCAAATATAGGGAAGAATGATTTGATTCATAAATCCCGACAATTAAAAGATTTTTTAGATGCTGGTGATAGTGTAAAGATTAATATTCGATATTCAGGAAGGGAGAATAATTATAAAGAGATAGGTTTTGATTTATTAAAAAATATAGTAGCTCAATTTCCTATTGATTCTATTCAGTATGATAAATCTCCAGAAATGATAGGGAGATCTTTAATAGCGATACTAAGAGGGAAAAATAGTGGATGAATTATATATAAAGCATGTAATTGGCTATCGAGGTTGGGATATAGTATGTGTTAATGATAGTTGGTATTTAAGTAGTCCCTTTCGTAAAACGATATGGCCCTATAAAGAACCCCTTATTATGAAAGATGATTTTCCAAATAAATATATACCGCCCAAGAAAAATACGTGTATACAAATATTCACTGGGATGGATGCAGTTGGTATATATTCGTATAAAAAGGATTTCTATTTAGATGATAAAAATACTGGATATATTAATCGAAGTATTCCAATTTGGGGTAGTGTAGCTCAATGGGGAAAAATTATAGAGCATGAAAAAGGATACAGATCAGAATATTGTTATCCTTTAGAAATTAATAAATTTTTTTGTTTTAGCTGTCATAGTGATATAAACATTAAAAATAGCTATTATTATATTTTTAGAGGCTCTTATCCAAATGCATTGATATGTAGTAATTTAAAGTGTAATTATAGTTTTGTACATACTTTAAAACATTCAAATTTTAGTTGTATAGAGGGATATAAAATAATTGATAATATTATTAATAAATATAATATTCAAATTTTATAACTAGGGATAGAAAATATGCTACAAGAACATATTCCTTTTTTATTTTTATATTCAATAAATAATCAAAAAGAGGACGTGCAGCTATTTATTAATAGTGTTTGTAATGATATTAATATTCTACCTTATTTTGAAAAATATGCAGTAACTTATCGTATAGATAATAATGGTGTATATATTTTTCAATGTGGTTTATGCACTCTAGCAGAATGTAGATGTGATAAATATATTGCCGGCAGAATGAAATATATGTTAAGAGATCTATATTATGATAAAAAAACCTGGGTATATTTTAAAAAATTTGGGGTTGAACTTGTTACCGATGGAACCGTATGATATAATGCTTAGTAATATTAATAGCAAACAGTATGGAATGGATTTTATTACTCAAAATCAATTTAAAAAGGATTTATATAGGGTATATGATGTAATAAATAATTATAAAAGAAATGTATGCTTTGATATGGCCTTAGAATATTCCAGAGGTAGAAGTTATAATGAGTTGTTACTTTATTGGGATGATTTTGTTAAATTAATTAAGGAGTAGTTTTTTAGATATACTGAATTCTATTTTATAATTTAAATTATAATTATAAAATGAGGTTTTATAATAGTGAAAAACGGATATGGTAATGAAGAGCGTGATTTGATTTCACTAGAAGTTACATTAGAAAACTCTAGTTGTAATATATTTAAGAGATTGTGGGCAGCTTTTAAATATATTTTTAATCGAGATTATTATCTAGCAAGAATTGATATGAACCAAAAAAATATTGAATGTCTCTTTGATAAAACTAAGTAAGTAAATAATGGATAGAATTACATTGATAGGGCCTGCTTAATTTTCATATATCTTCCATTATTTATCTCCTTTAACTATTTATTGTTATCTAAAATAATATATATAAGCTCTCCCCAAAAAATTTAGTTTGAGAGAATAAAAAATAGTACTACTAGATATTAAACCTATGATTGGCAATATTTACTGTAGAGATGCCCTAACATTTTTACAAAATATACCGGATAATTCAGTTGATTTAATATGTACTGATCCTCCATATGGTATAAACTATAAAAATTGGGATCATATAGATTTTATACAATTTACTGATGCTTGGGTACAAGAATGTTTTCGTATATTGAGGTATAATGGTACTTTATGGAGTTTCATGGGCTATCAAAATGTATTGGATTTTATACCATTATTAAATAAACATGGGATAGTTCATTTAGAAAATTGGGTTATTTGGGCACGGCAAAAAGGACGTGGTGCATCTAAACATCTTACAAGCCAGCGAGAAGATATTTTTCATATAACAAAAGGAAATATATTTACCTGGCATCCACTAAAAATGTTACGAGAAGTTGTCACTCCTTATGTAAAAGATGGTAAGCCCAGGGGATGGTTTTTGAATGAGGAGGGTCAACGAGTTCGATGGACTGGATTGGGTAATGTCTGGGTATATACATCACCACAATATAATTCTAAAACAGATAAACAGTTGCATCCCGCCCAGAAACCACTATTATTAATGGAACGATTGATCCTACTTTCTTCTAATCCAGATGATATAATATTAGATCCTTTTTGTGGTAGTGGTACAACATTACTAGCGGCAAAAAATACCGGAAGGAATTATATTGGTATAGAAGTTGATCCTACATATTGTCAAATTACTGAAGATAGGTTAGGAAAATATAATAATGAATGTAGAAATACAGAGATATAAAGATGTAATATCAGAAGAAATTTTATCTAATATTTTTATAACTGTTTATGATTGTTGGGTTTTAAATCTTGACTTTTATAGGAAAATGAAATCTAAAAATGTCAATATTTCACGAGGGTATATATATAAAATTTGTGTTGGAGAAATACCAAAAGATAAATATCTAGATAATTGTGGAAATAGATTCTGTATTAATCCATCACATTTTATTTTAAGAGACAAAGGAGATAAAAATTCTAGGAAAATATATAAATATAGTGAAGAATATAAACATCGTATTAGTGGGGGTATGATAAAACGTATTAAAACTTCTTTATTAGATATATCTAATAAATGTTTTTATTGCGGTAGAGATAATGAACTCACCCTAGACCATACTATTCCCCTGAGTTGGAAATATATACAAAATTTTCGTGGAGATAAAATAATAGGACTGAATAACTTTTCTCCTACTAGTTCTATGAATTGTACGTTAATATGTAATGAGTGTAATAAGAAAAAAGGAGGTATTGAAGCTATTTGCTTGTATAAATTTATGTTTTTAGATCCTTTTTATGATTGTGTTGGAGTTTTAAGAAATTATTTAGGGTTGCTTAAGATATATAAATGAATGATATGGAACATATTCTTACGAAGAATAAATTATCTCGATTGGATAAATGGGATAAGATGATGAAGGCTAAAAGTGATTTAACGTTAGTGCTGCCTACTTTAAAGAAAAAACCTAATATATCACATATCTTACGAACTGCCCATGTTTTTGGTGTACGCTCTGTTTATATTGTTGGTAATGAAAATAGGCGTGTAAAATATAACAATGCTGGAGTATATAAATGGTTAGATATACATTATATATCTAATTATCATATTTTATTTGATATGTATGAATCAACAGAAATGATTTTAGCTGATAGTTCTGGGGATATACCACTAGAATCATTTTTATGGCCTTCTAATCCTATATTATTTCTTGGGAGGGAAGATGGATTTAATCAAGAGGTAATAAAAGATATTCCGATAAGGGTTAAAATTACTCAATATGGTCTTTGTGAGAGTTTAAATGTAGGGGTAGCTGCATCTATATTTTTATTTCACCACCGCCAGCAATATAACCAACAGATACAGAGGTAGTATATATGAATGTATTTCGTTACGCTACATCTGAGGATATTGTTCCAATAATTGATTTATTAAATGAAGTACATGGGGATTCAGAAAAAATTATCCCTTCTGAGATGTTAGTAGCATTAGATGATAGTAATAATTTTATTGGCTGTGGTAGAATAAAAAAATATATTGATTGCTATGAGCTTGCTAGTATTGCAATAACTGAAAAATATCGTAATATTGGTATTGGATATAAAATAGTCTCCAAGCTACTTGAAGATTATAAAAAGACATTATATTTAGTATGTGCTTCAGATACAGTTAATTTTTTTAAGAAATTTGGGTTTCAAACTACCAATAATTTTCCACTTAGTATATCCGAAAAATTATTGGAATATTCTATAAATTATTTAGATTTAATATTTTATGTAATGATTAAAAAAGCTGTGGTAACTACTATTTCATATAATATATCTACTACAGAAGATACAATAAATGTGCATAGATTTTTTGGTGTGTCAAAAGAATTAACCAATTCTGAAGGAATAAGTTTACAACATACAGTTATTCCCCCTGGCGGGGATATAAAAGCGCATCGTCATGGTAAGTATGAGACCGCAATATATATACTATCTGGTATTGGAATTACTTTATGGGGAGATAATTTAGAAAATAGTTCTCCTTTTAAAGCAGGTGATTTTGTATTCATCCCTGCATATGTATTACATAAACCAATAAATAAAGGTATAGATGCCGTTATATCTATAATTGCAAGAAATACCGCAGAAGAAGTCGTACAAGAATATGAATCTATATAAATTTGTAGGTTCCGATCCCTCGATTATATGTACATTAAATAAAACGATTATAGCTAGCGGTTTTACCAGAATTATTTTTGGTGGCAGGGGAGCTTATATAGAATTTGATAATACCCATATTATCAAAAGTATTTTATACATACCAGAAAAAGAGAAATGGCGTATTAATTCAAAAATAGCTTATTATATTGAATATCGTATAAATGACTTAACTAATGCTAAAGTATATTTTCAAAAACGTATAGTAGATTATGCTGATTATAAAATTGGATATTTTTATATATCTCCAATATTTCTAGAGAATTTTGTAAAAGTGGGGATGTATGAATCCACATAACGTTTATTTAGCTAGTTCTTATGATAGAATAAAAGAATTAAATGAATATAAGAGGGATCTATCTGATATTGGTTTTATTATCACAAGTCGTTGGTTACAAAGGCACTATAAATTAGATATAAATATTCAAATAGAGGAAACAGGTCTAAATAATGATGAGGCCATACATTTTGCAGCAGAGGATCTAGAGGATATTTATAGATCTGATATTATAATCCTATTTAGCAGTATATGTAAAACTCAATATTCTAAGGGCGGTCATAATGTAGAATTAGGTATAGGATTGGCCCTAAATAAACATATTTACATAGTGGGGCCAATAGAAAATATTTTTTATAATCTGGTTACTAACAGATTTGATACTTGGTATGACTGTTTATCTTATTTAAAATATTATAAGGGGATAAATACAAAAAATGGCTGATTTACAGGTAGTTTTAACTGTTGGTTTACAGGCATCCGGTAAAACAACCTGGGCAAAAGAACTAATTAATAAAGAGCCTAATAAATGGAAGCGAGTTAATAAGGATGATTTAAGAGATATGATGGATATAGGTTTATGGTCTGAGGAAAATGAAAAGTTAATTTTACGTGTTAGAGATACTATTATATTAGAATCTTTACGATCAGGTTACTCTGTTATCATAGATGATACGAATTTATCTCCTAAACATCATCAGCGTATTAGCTCAATTGTAGGAGATAAAGCAGATATTGTTATTAAAAATTTTACTGATGTATCACTAGAAGAATGCTTAAGGCGTAATAAAGATCGTGAAAACCCTTTAAAAGATCAGATAATTATAGATACATATAATAAATATCTCTTGGAAAAAAATATGCTTGATTTCAGTGGGAAAAATATACCCTCTATAAATAAGGAACCACTAGTTACATATCATAGCTATCTCTCTGATTGTATTATTTGTGATTTAGATGGCACACTAGCATTGCTAAATGGAAGAAATCCATATGATAGTAGTACCTGTGAAAATGATGGTGTAAATCATAGTATAGTATTTATGTTAAATACTATCCAATATGCGGATGTTGTTTTTAGTGAAGGATCTCATCCTAGTGAATTTTCGTATACACGTATTTTTCTCGTTTCTGGAAGAGAGGAGCGATTTAGAGCACAAACAGAGTCTTGGTTAAAATCTCATTCCATAGAATATAATACTTTATATATGAGAAAAACAGGGGATTTTCGTAAGGACATAATCATTAAAGAAGAGATATATAATCAGTATATAAAAGATAGGTATAATGTCCTTTTTATTTTAGATGATCGAAATAGAATAGTTCAAAACTGGCGAAAATTAGGGCTCCAGTGTTGGCAAGTTGCAGAGGGAAATTTTTAGTGTGGTAGATAGTTATAACTTGGTAACAGCTCTTGTTGGATCTCATGCACATGGATTAGATAGAGAAAATTCAGATAAAGATTATAGATCAATATATATTAAACCAACATCAGATATTCTTTCACTGCCTTTTTCTACTACTTATGGATCCCATGATTTTAATAAAGGTAATGATGTTGTTGCATATGAGATTGGACATTTTCTTTCTCTGGCCATTAAATCCAACCCATCAATTCTTGAAATATTTGCTGCTCCTTGGGAATATGAAAAAAGCAATGTATTGAACACGGTAAAATATGGATATGAGTTAAGAAAGTTATTTCCTTATGTATGGAGTTCAAAATATGTATATGATGCTTTCTCTGGTTATTCATACAGCCAGAGAAAAAAGATGGTGGATATTAGTTCTTTAAATTCCTCAAAACAATTTAAATTAGGTGCTACATATTTACGAATTTTATTATTAGGCATAGAGTTATTATCTTACGGTATTTTAAATATAAAAATTAGTACTGAGTGGATTACTCCATTACGACAAATACGAAATGGGGAGTGGTCAACAGAAAAAATTCTAGATACTGGAAGTATATTACAAAATTCTTTTGAAACAGCCTATAAGTTAAATCCGTCCAAAGAGGTTAATTTAGATCCAATAAATACATATCTTTTAGATATTAGAAAAGAGTTTTGGAATTGAGTAAAAAATACTATTTACAAATAATGTAAATAGTGGTATACTCAACATAGTTAATAATACTATATTTGTAGGAAATATTACGGTTTTTATATATAATATGCTATGATAGAAAGAAAAAAATTACGTATGTATTTACTTAATGCTATTACATACGGTAGTTTTACACTGCATTCAGGAGATAAATCTACATGGATTTGTGATATACTAAAGGTAAGGGATAAGTTTAATGAGTTTTTGTTTGAGTTATTTCCTACTAAACCATTAGTAGGGATTGAGTTTGGTGGGGCTTTATTGGCATATAGTTGGAGTCCGTTTTCTGGGATATATAGAAAAGATGGCTCTATATACCTTCCATCAGGAACCCAGCATGATATTTCTTTAATTGATGATGTAGTAACTACTGAAACTAGTATGAAGGAGGCTGAAAATGGCCTAAGAGAGATTGGTGTAAATATTGTAGAAAGACTTTGTATCTTAGACAGAAGGAAAAACCCTGTTTTAGAAATTAAATCACTCTTTACAGCTTCAGATTTTAATTTATTATAGGAGTTTTAGAATTCATTATGATGAATAATGATATATCTTATCCGAATTTAATTAAGCTTGAATGGGCTGCTGATATAGCATTAAAAATTCGTAGATTAAATCAGGCCATTAATTATAATAGTATCCCAATAGAACATAAGATTGATATTGAGATTTTAAAAGATTTTTTTAAAAAAGATGTTGATGCCCTATCAAATAAAATTAATAGAGAACTTGATACTCTAGTTAGAGAACATCCTGCTTGGCACTGGCTACAAAAGTTGGATGGTATAAATCCTGCTTTAATGGGTCATATTTTAGGGAGTGTTAGATTATGGCCCCCAGATGGACGGAAGGTAAATGAGATGACTGGTAAAGAAAGATGGGCGCATTCTCGTGGGGCCTTACTAATGTATTGTGGTATGGTTACGGGAAAACGTAATGATATGAATTTTTCTACAACAAACATTATTATTAAAGACTGTGTTTTTGAACAGGTAAAGCTTTTTATTGACAAGAAAAATGGGTATTATAGCTATTTTATGAAACAGACCAATGATCAGTATGCTTTGAAGAATACAGTTATTTTATTTTTAAACCATATTTGGGAAGTAACACGTAAAGAGTTGAAATTAGCTATCACCCCACCCTTTATGAGGGATGGAGAAGTATATGTTGATCCTATGGAAATAATTAAGGTTTCGGTACGATAACTATTTAAAAAATATATGGGAGTTGTATCTATAATAAAAATGTGATATACTATTAAATAATAGTGGCTGATAGCAGATATAGATTAGTGTTATATTATCTGTTATTAATATCTCTAGACCGGGGTAGAAGAGTTAAGCAACGATAACTTTCCTATCCCGGTTTTTATTTTGTCTTATAAAAGAACGGAATCCCTGGCTGAGACCACTCTTTTAATAAGCAAAATATAATATTAAATATAAATTGGAGTAAAATATATATGCCAGATACCGTTTTTAACGAAGATTTTCTTTCAAAACAATTAGAAGGTAATACATTGGCTTTAGGAGCTATTGCTGAAACTCTTCAAAAAATGCAGGATTTTTTAAGCAAGCAGGAAGAAATGGATGAGGTACAGAGAATGCGTGAGGAAGAAGAGGAACGTATGAAAGCTGAGGAAATGGCTCGACAAAATTTTGTTAAGGAAGTTGTCTCTCTAGCTAAAGAATCTATGGGTTCAGAGTTATCCGC
>Ga0209542_10002553_pt1 | contig 40571 bp, 47 predicted proteins | sample RifCSPhighO2_01_FD_184028 | JGI IMG/M metagenome (GOLD analysis project Ga0209542, IMG submission 184028) | Soil microbial communities from Rifle, Colorado - Rifle CSP2_plank highO2_0.1 (SPAdes) (version 2) | ecosystem: Environmental > Terrestrial > Deep subsurface > Rock core/Sediment ... | reverse complement strand
TTTCATTTGGCTCTTTTGCTAAACGAACCGCCGAAAACCTGGCCATTTTAATGTCGGTACTGATGTCGCTTAAACAACGCCATCAAACCAATTTCTTCTTAGAGTACATGAAGGCGTGAGGGGTTACGCCAATTAAGGTTGACAATAGTAAAAGTTAATAGTATAATTAATATGTGTTGAATAAAAGAATATCGGAGGCTATTTTACTATAACCGTGAATTACGAAATGGACAATAAAAAGAGTATTTCTTGTCTTTTCTCCAATTTTTGGCTATAAATTTGCTATAATTTCTAGGCGGGCCCGCAGGGCAAGCCTAGAAATTCTATCACATTTCTATCTCAAAAATTGAAGAAAATCCAAAGAAACCATTTCGTAATTCACGGTACTATAAAACTTTGGATTACCAAATGCCTAGGTTTCATGGTGCATTTGGTAATTTGAAACAATAACAAAAAAATATGTACAAATATCATTCATTTTCAAAAAACGTTGTATTGTTTTTAGCGATATGCATAGGGTGTTTTTACGGCATCTCTGTTTTGGCCTATATTAACCCTACGGCCGATGCGGGATCCGATCAATATGTTAATTTTGCCGATCCTACCAATACGATTACGGTATTGCATGGAAGAGGATATGAACCCAATGGCGGATATCTGACTTATACATGGTATTGTAACGGCGGATACCTTTCAAACCCAAAAATAGCGGAACCGGTATTTACCATGCCTTCAAATTCCCAAAGCGTTTCCTATAATTGCAACCTTACCGTTACTAGTAATTTTGGATTGAGCGCTTCTGATAATGTGATTATTAATGTCAACAACAGTGCGACTAATAATTTTGTGGTTAAAACCGAAGCGGCTACTAATAATTACAACAACCAGGCAATTTTGCGTGGAAGCATTTCTTCTAGTAATAATAATTACAATTATGGCACAGCGTATGTGTGGTTTGAGTGGGGCCCTAGTCTTTCTTATGGACACCAAAGCAATCACAAAGTAATGACCGGCGCCGGATCATTTGAACAGCATATTGCCGAGCTTCTTCCTAATACTACCTATCACTTCAGATCTGCATCCCAACTTAGCAATGGCCAAATTTATTACGGTTCCGATATGATATTTGCTACCCCTGCTGGTAACGCAAATATTGTGCTGGCCGGAGGTATTGTGGGCACTCCAACCGATGTGTCTACGGGTCTTACCAATGATTTTTTAACCGATTCATTCTTTTTGCCTTTATTAATCGCACTGATTGGAACCTGGATGTATATATCAGGAATGTTTGCCAGCATTGAAGAATGGCTTTGGCAAAGAAAATCCAGACATCGGGGTTTGAAAGCCGCAAAAAAGTTGCAAAGAAAAATCACCCAGTTTAAAAATTCACCCAGGGAATAAATTACTTTGAATTACGAAATGCCACATGAAAAAGAATTTTCGGGTCTTTTCCCCGAATTCGGGCTATAAATTTGCTATAATTTTTATGCGTATGCGTAGCTACGCCTAAAAATTCTACCTGTCTGCTTTTGCACAGGCAGATCAAATTTCTATCTCCGAATTCGGAAAAAATACTTCGAAGGCATTTCGTAATTCAAAGTAATTTATGATGCAGTTAAAAGGGAAAAAATCTTTTGCTATCGGCGGTATTATTTTCTTATTCAGTTATATTATCATTAATTGGAATACGGTTTCCTGGATTTTTAATTATCGGGAAATTAACGGATTAATGTATGATTTTTTTAACCCGTATCAAAACAGCAATCTTTTAGCAAATGCCGCCGGCGGCACCAAATACAACAGCAATTATTCACTGGTAATTCCTAGTATCGGCTTGGTTACCAACGTGGTAATATCAAAAAGCACCAGTGCCAAGATTTTAGAAAATGACCTGGATTACGGTGCCGTTTATTATCCGGGATCCGTGGCGCCAGGGCAAAATGGGCAAATAGTTATTTTGGGGCACTCCGCTCCACCGGGTTGGCCTTATATAAAACACGATTGGATTTTTAGTGATATAGAAGAATTGGTTACCGGCGACACCATTGTATTTAATTACAACAATAAAAAATACACTTATCGGGTTTTGGAAAAAAAGATTATCCAAAAAGGGCAGAGTGTCGGGCAGTCTGAATTATCTAAAAATAATAACATACTGACGCTGGTAAGTTGCTGGCCGCCAGGCGAGAATTACCAAAGAATCGCCGTTACCGCCACTTTAGTGATATAAAAATATGCCTAATTATTGACTTATAAATATTTTAGTGTTAGAGTTAGATTGAAATTATACAGGATGCAGTACCCTTTTTAGAGGCTTTACCATAGCTTCTTTTTATTTACTTCTTGCCATAATTCAAAGCATAAAGAGCCTGAAAAAAGGTTTTTCTATGTTTGATTTAAAGTTATAAAATCATGAAACAAGCATTCCAAAAAATATTTTTTATTTTAGTACTATATAGTATTACTGCTTTTATTATTGTTTCTTTTATTACAGAAAAAAAGATATATAATAGTCATTTTGATTCTTTAAGATTGATTGTATTAATTCTTTTCTGTCCAATTTTGTTTAAGTATATTGTGCATCTTTTTGTTTCACCCTGGTATGGAATACTGCGGAAGTTTACCTACAAGAAAAACCCCTCTTATATGCCCAAAGTATCAGTGATTATCCCGGCTCGGAATGAAGAAGTGGGGATCACAAGTACTATAACATCCGTGTTAGCCAATAGCTACAAAAACATAGAAGTGATTGTCATTAATGACGGTTCTACCGATAATACGGATGTAAAGCTAAGCAACTTTTTAAAATCATACCAAGAAGAAGGTTTGCAAAACCATATACCGATTTTCTATAAAAAAATAAAAAATAGCGGTAAGGCAAAAGCTCTTAATGTGGGAGTTGAATTATCAACCGGTGATATTGTCATCAGCATAGATGCGGATAGTGTTATGGATCCACTTGCCATTGAAAATTTTATACATCACTTTGAAAATAGCAACGTCATGTCGGTTGCTGGCAATGTAAAAATAGGGAACCGGTCAAAAGCCATAGGTACTATTCAGCAACTTGAATACATGTATGGATTTTATTTTAAAAAAGCCGATTCTCTTTTAAATTCAGTATATATCGTAGGGGGGGCGGCGGCCGCATATCGGCGTAGTATTTTTGGCAAATTAGGGGGTTTTGATGAAAGTATTATTACCGAGGATATTGAGTTTTCAATGCGCATACAAAATGCCGGCTATAAAATAAAATACGAGGCCGGCGCAGTAGTATATACCGAAGGGGCTTCTGATATTACAGGGCTTTGCGAGCAACGATTAAGGTGGAAGTATGGGCGCTTGCTTACCTTTTACAAATATCGTAATTTATTTTTTAGTTTAAAGAAAAAACATAGTAAATTTTTAACATTCATTGTATTGCCAATCCACCTTTTTGCCGAAATGTTACTTTTTTTGGAGATAGTACTGCTTGTTATATTTTACGGATATACGTTTTATACCCACGATTTTTTGCCACTCATTTTTTTAATGATTCTTTTGGCTATGGTCATATCTTTTCAAATTATTACTGATGTTAAATTCCGCGAAAATAGAAATTTATTTATACTGGCGCCCGTTGCATGGTGTACATTCTACTTTATAGATTTTATAGAATATCAAGCCCTGATAAGAAGTTTTTTATTATTAATAAAAAAAGAAAAACTGGGGTGGCAAAAATGGCATAGATCAGGGATTTTATAGTGTACTTTGAATTACGAAATGCCACATGAAAAAGACCTAAGTCGGGATTTTTTACTGCGGCGGATGAATCTGGCGACTCTGCGAAAGCATTTCGCAATTCAAAGTAAATTAAGGATTAGGCATGCTATTTATGGGCATATTTTTTTATTTATGTTAAAATAGGCAAAAGGCATTAATCTTAGTTGCTCGCAAACGCATCGCAATGCGTTTGCGAGCAATACTATCCTTTGCAGTAAAAATTATGAAAACAACTTTTTTAAAAATCGTACTTATTGTCTTGATTTTCCTTGCAATATTATTTCTTGGATTTTTATTTTGGCAAAATAATCAAAAAGATGAAAATGTAATTCCTTTAGTATTGGATTATAAAAACCTTACCTACACCATTGAAAATAGAGATATTAAACTTGTGAATGGTTATTCGGAAATAGAATTTGATCCGGGCGCTTCTGATACAAAGATTATTACCAGGTATTTTGGCAATGAGGCTTTTGGCGACTTAAATAATGATGGCCTGGGAGACGTCGCTTTTCTTTTGACCCAACAAATAGGAGGAACTGGCACATTTTATTATCTCGCCGGAGCGTTAAAAACAAGTACGGAGTACCAACCCATTAACCCTATTTATTTGGGTGACAGAATTGCTCCGCAAACCACCCAAATAAGCAACGGCAGTATTACGGTAAATTATGCCGATAGAAATCCGGGCGAACCAATGAGTACTACGCCTTCGATGGGGGTTTCAAAATATTTTAAAGTTGAAAGTGGTATATTGGTCAAGCAAACTCCTCTGACGGTTTTTGGAAGCGTAGTTACTTTAAAAATTGGCGAACAGATTGCGTTTGATGACGGTTTGAAAATTGTCCTTAGGCAAATAAATGATTCACAATGCAAGCCGGGAACCGTTTGTGTGTGGGCCGGTGAACTTTCACCAGTATTTGATATGTTAGCGCCGATAAGTGGAACCGGCAGTTTATCAGGTGAAGTGATATTGGGTACGGTAAATAATAAAAAAGTTTCTAAAAATAATTATACATTTGAACTAAAAAGCGCTACCCAAACAACTGCGACTATCATAGTAATCAAGCAGGCTCAATCGGTAGCCTGCACTATGGAAGCAAAACAATGCGAAGATGGATCGTATGTAAGCCGCACTGGACCCAATTGTGAATTTACCCGGTGTCCATCGGCTTTGCAAGCCCCCTGTTATATTGGTGGCTGTAGCAGTGAAATTTGTTCTGCGCAAGAAAGCATAGTTTCGTCTTGTATCTACAGAGCCGAATATGCTTGTTATAAAAACGCAACATGCGCCCGTCAAACAAACGGTCAATGCGGATGGACTCAAACTCCGGTCCTTGGAGCCTGTTTAGAAACTGTTTATTAACCCCGTATTTGGTCTAAATCTCTGTTTTTCGGCCGCAAATTTGCTATAATTTCTCAGCTTATGGCAAGCATAAACCTCAAAATTCTATCAAATTTCCAGCTTCGAAAAACAGAGATTTATCCTCAAAAGAGGATTATTAAACAGTTTCTTAAATAGTTTCTGATTATTCGGTAGTTCAAAGATATTAACAAAAATGCCAACTATAAAAAAAGCTTCATTTTTATCAGAAAATACGCCACTCTCTCGCAAGGCGATTATTAGCCTTAAAACCAAAGCGGCAACTAAACGAACTTGGCCCGAAATATATGCTGATTGGCTGGCGGATAGTTTTGGCACCATTACTTTTTTTGTGCTTAATGCGATACTATTTTTAATATGGATGTTTTTTAACTCGGGTATTTTTAAAAACTTGCCGTTATTTGATCCGTTTCCGTTCAGTTTTCTCACTATGGCAGTTTCTCTTGAAGCTATTTTTCTTTCCATTATTGTGTTAATATCTCAAAACCGGGCAGCGAAGGTAGACGAATTGCGCCAAGAAATTGATTTGCAACTAGATATTATTTCAGAACAAGAAATCACAAAAATCATGGAAATGCTGGCCAAAATTATGGAGCATAATCATTTAGATATATCCGATGATCCGGTGCTCAAACAAATGTTAAAACCGGTTAACACCAAAAAGATTGAAGACGATTTAAATAAGCAAATCTAAATAAATCTTAAAAAATAATTTAATTTAAAATAATACATGACAAAAAAATATATAATCTTGGGAATTTTTGCCGCTCTGTTTTTATTTATCACACCGGTGCAGGCCTTTACTTATTGCGACGACCAGGCCAAACCAGCCCTGGATTGTCCTACGGACTATTCAATAATGTGCATATCGGCAGGAGGTTACCATTGGGGTTGTGCCAAAGAATCTGGTTATGGCGTAGTTGAGGTATCTTCGCTGGAGGCGCCATTGTTGCAAAACGAAACTGCCGCCAGTGTGGCGCCCGATAGCACCTCTTTGCAAAAAATCGATGCCACGGCTAACACCCTAAATACCAAAATAGATTTAAAAGACGCCGCACAAGATTCGCAAAGATTACTGCCTACCGTAAATAAATCAACTGATGATAATGAGGATTTGCAAAGAGTTTTACCTACCGTAAATAAAGCAACGAATGAAAGTGAAAGTTCGGAAAGGGTGCTCCCCACGGTAAATAAACGCACCGTTGAAGCGAAAGTTACCGTAAGGGGCTGGGATCCTGATAAAAAAGAAGCCATTACGCAAAAAATAAAGGAAAAAGCCCTGGAAAACCCGCAATTAAATTCAGTAGATATCAGTGAAGATGTGGTGCAAATGGATTATCTGGTTCCGGCAAAATTGTTTGGGTTGATTCCCTGGAATATGCCTATGAAGGTATCTGCCGACGCCAACGTCACGGTAAAAGTGAAATTTCCCTGGTACCGGTTTTTAACTACCACCGGGTTTGCAAAAGCGTCTAATCAGATTAACGAGGTGTTTCAAAATAACCAAACCGATTTGGAATTTTTAAAATCAAAAGATTCAAATGAAAGGCAGTTGGAAATATTTCTGAAAATATCAAATACCATGCACGAAATGTCAAAGTCAATCATACAAAACGTTAAGGCATAAAAAATTGATAAACATTCGATCTAGTTATATTCATGAAAAAAGTAAGCTACACCATTATTCTTTTTTATAAATTCACCCGGATAAAAAACCCGGAGGTTTTTAAAATACAGCAACGGAAAATTGCGGAGAAATTTAATTTAAAAGGACGGATGTTGATTGCTAAAGAGGGGATTAACGCCACGTTTGAAGGGACAACAAAGGACATTAAGGCTTACATAAAAAAACAAAAGTCCTTCGGCTCCGCTCAGGATAAACAAATATTTAAAGATGTGGTGTTTAAGGATAGCGTGGGAAATGGAAACGGTTTTACCAAGCTTATGGTAAAAACACGCCCCGAGGTAATAACTTTAGGAGTAGGCGAGCTTAATGTAAAAAGAGACACCGCTCCCATGATTACTGCCACCCAATTAGAAAAGATGTATCAAAAAAATGAGGATTTTGTGGTGCTGGACTTACGTAACGACTTTGAGATTCAGGCCGGATACTTTGAAAAGACTGTAAATCCCGGCCTTCGATTTTTCCGCGACCTACCTTTAAAAGTAAAAGAATTGGAGCATTTAAAGAATAAAAAAGTGGTAGCGGTTTGCACAGGAGATATTCGGGTTGAAAAGGCCACCGCATTTTTAAAGAGAGAAGGGTTTACTAATTTATACCAGCTAAAAGACGGAATTTATTCATACATGAAAAAATATCCCGGTAAGCGTTTTAAGGGGACTTTATTTACTTTCGATAATAGAATGGTAACTCCGGTGGTGGAAGGCGTAAAAAGGGAAGTCGTGGGAAAGTGTTTTGATTGTACAAAACCCTGCGAAGAATTTTATAATGATGATTCAGTACGGCCGTCAAAGAAAGTGATTTGTTGCGAAAGGTGTATACAAAAGTACAAAAATAAATTGCGTCCTGCAATTCCTGCGCATGTTTAAACTTATTGTGCGAAACGTAATAATTTCTTTTGGAAATTAAACGTGTCTGAAACGTAAAATTTTCGAAGAAAATTTGTACGTTTTGACATAAGAAATTACGGCCGGCGGTGCCAGTTTAACATAAACTGGAATGTTTTATCTGTAAATGATAGTGAGGGGGTTCCGAAAGAAAACAAAGAAACCAAGAAAATTATTTGATTTTACGATTATTTTGTTGTAGAATTGTGATTAGTTTGCAGGCACTTTTTTTAGTCAGTTTTTGTGGTGGGCGATTAGTTTTGTAGCAGAACGCTGTCTTGCACATATTTTTTTGGTGGGCTCATAGTTCAGTGGTAGAACGCTGAACTGCGACACGTTAATTTGGTGGGCGATTAGTTCAGTGGCAGAACGCTGTCCTGATAAGACAGAGGTCGAAGGTCCGATTCCTTCATCGCCCACCAAATTAACGTGGAAACTTTGCTCATCTAAAAAATAAATAGGACAGGTTCATAAGACAGAGGTCGAAGGTCCGATTCCTTCTGAGCCCACCAAAAAAATATGGGAGCCGTGCCTATGAAATATAGATAAAACGGCTTCTTACCTTCTCTTTTTTGTTTTTTCTGAAAATGGTATAATAGACCTGTTGCGTATTAAGGATTTACTGCAGATTGAACCTTTCGGCTGGAAATTTGCTATAATTTCTCAGCTTAACTGAAGCTAAACTTCAAAATTCTATCAAATTTCCAGCTTCGAAATCTTCCTGGACCCGCAGGGACTCCCGAAGGTTGCTTTTCGTCACAATCCTTAATACGTAACAGGTCTAATATTTTTAATCAGATTATAATTTACTTTGAATTATCATGTTTATAAAAATAGATAAAAAAATATTAGTTATCCTTTTGATTATTGTTGTGGTTGTCGGTATTGGTACATACGCCTTGTTAGTGAATCGACCCAATAAAGTGGAAAACCAGGAAAACCAGATGGATACCACAACAGATACTTCCTCAATCCAAATTCAAAAAAACAATCCAGCTTCCCAATTATTAGATGGGGAGGTAAAGGTGGGAGGAACCAATGGCGGTGGCACACTTACGATTTGTTCAGATAAATGCAATGATGGTATTTGTCAAACCACAAATGCTGACTGCAAAGACGGTAATTTAAATTGCGTCTGCCCTGAAACAAAGAGCGACTGCCCGCAGGACTGTAAATAATGGAACAAAAATACCTTATTTTTATCGGTTTAATAATAGGGTCTATGATTATCGGAGCGTGTACTTTTTTTGCTATTTTGTATCGCCCAAGTTTTCCGGTCGATAATTTTCTAAAGACACCAATCCAGCAAAAATCTGTTAACCATGAAGCTGCGGTCTGTGGTGCAAAAGATATCACCACGGTAACAAAAGTCATCGATGGGGATACCGTAGTGGTGGATGGTGGGTACCACGTGCGTCTTTTGGGAATTGATGCCGATGAAAAAAATTATCCCTGCTATCAAGCGGCAAAAAGCCGATTGGAAACATTGGTGCTGGGCAAACAAGTAACATTGCAAAAAGATATTACCGATGTTGACCGTTATGGCAGATGCTTAAGAGCTCTTTTCTTGCAAACCCAAAATATTAATGTGGAATTAGCAAAAGAAGGATTAGTGGTGGCAAGGTTTTATCCGCCTGATGTATTATATCAAGATGAAATAATCGGGGCGGAAAAAATCGCAATGGAAAATACCGCTGGATGCAAATGGAATCAAAAGGTCGTTAATTAAAAAGTAATAAAATACACATGATAACTACGGTAATAAAAAAAGACGGGACAAAAGTTCCTTTTGATTTGGAAAGAATGAAATCATCCATTGCGGCTGCCGCAGAAGATGCCGGCCTTTTGGAAGAGGAAAAAAACAGTGCAGTAGAACAGATTTCATCTTCCGTAATTATAGGCTTGGGATCCAAAGAAGCAGTTTCGTCATCTGAAATTAAAGGTAAAATCCTTGCTGAATTAGAAGTTTCTTACCCTGATATCGCCCAGGCTTGGAAAAAATACGAACAGTCAAAGGCTCAATAATATTTCAATTTTACGCCGCCGCTGGCATATTGCCGGCGGCGGTTTTGTTTTACCGCAACAAGGATGATTTTACAAATTACTATTTTTAATGTATAATACTGTGAATTACGAAATGCTCGTTAGAGAAAACTTTTCGGGTCTTTTTTCCAAATTTGAGCTATAAATTTGCTATAATTTTTTCCCGTAGCCGTAGGCTACGATAAAAAATTCTATCAAATTTCTACTCTCAAATTTAAAAAAAATACCTCGAAGCATTTCGTAATTCACAGTATAATAAAATTATGGCAAAAGTAACAGTATTGGTGGCGGGATATACCACTGACGATAAACAGCTTTTTGACGGCGTAGAAGAAAAAGGAGCTACGGTGAGTTTGGTTGTAGATAAAAATATGGTGATGGTAGTAGACCCTGGAACTTTGGAAAATCAACAGGTACTATTGTCTGCCTTGGCCGCCCAAGGATTAACTCCTGATGATGTAACCGTGGTTGCGATAACTCATTCCCATATTGACCACTATAAAAACATTGGTATGTTTGGCAAGGCAAAAGTGTTGGAGTATTCTGGAATTTGGGATGGCAATAAAATAGAAGACTGGCAAACGCATTTTTCAACAGATATTCAAATTTTAAAAACTCCCGGCCATGACGCCGCCTCCATCACCCTTTTTGTTAATACTCTCCAAGGCGTTGTCGCTATTTGCGGCGATGTCTTTTGGAAAGAAAATTTTCCGAAAGTTGATCCGCACGCTTTTGATGCCAAAAAATTAGAACAAAGCCGTGCTTTGGTGTTAAAAATGTCGTCTTGGATAATTCCCGGCCACGGCCCAATGTATAAAACAGGTCATGCGCCTTTACTAAAATTACAAGATGCAAAAAAAATGGATGCGGCCGTGCTTGGCAAATGTAAAAAGTGTCGCCAGCTGTTTAAAAAGTTATCTGACAAATGCCCTTGCCAGAGTTGGTTATGTTATCATTGTTGCGAGTGTGATATTTACTGCGGAGTTTGCCATTGCAAGCATAAAATCTAAACCCGAGAAAATAGAATCTAGAAAATAGAAAATAGAATGTCAACGACGGACGTTTCGTATTCTATTTTCTACTTTCTATTTTCTAAATTCTAGAATTATGAAGATTATTGTAAAAACAAAACCAGGAGCGAAAAACGACAAAATAGAAAAAATAGACGAATCCAATTATATTGTCTACGTAAAAGAACCGCCTATTAATGGCCGGGCCAATGCCGCTTTAGTAAAATTGCTGGCAGAACATTTTGATATTAGTCCCTCATTGGTTTCCATTATTTCGGGGCACATGGCGCGAGTAAAAGTGGTTGAAATAAATGACTAAAAAATCAACTTAGCTAAGTTGATTTTTTTTCTGTTTTTTCCTATAATAAACTAACTATTTTTTTTGCCCTTTGACAACTAACTGGGGAGTCTTGACATGAAACCGCTTGAGGCAAAGGATCGTATTATTGTGGCACTTGATGTGTCCGACCTTACATCAGCCTTTAAGCTGGTCAACCAACTTTCGTCGCACGTCGGGTTTTTTAAAGTGGGGTTTGAATTCATTTATTCAACCATGGCTACTCTTTTGTCCCTTTCCGATTCGGATTCGAAAGATCACTTGTATAGGTTGCGTGATTTCATGCAACTGCTGGAAGGAAAAATTCTGCTGGATGTCAAATTAAACGACATTCCCAACACAATTGGCAAAGCCGCAAAAGCAATTGCCAGGATAAATCCGGCCATGTTTACCATGCACGCCTCCGCCGGAAGTGAAGCTATCGGCATAGCTGCTACCAACAAAGGTAGCTCAAAATTGTTTGGTGTGACCGTTTTGACTTCTTTTGCTGGCTTGCAGTGTAAAGCGGTCTTTGGGGATACAATAACATCTACCATTGTGCGTTTTGCTTACATGTTATTAAACTATGGAGCAGACGGTATTATCTGTGCGCCCAAAGAAGCTCCTTTGCTACGATCGCATTTAGAATTTAAGAATATGATTATCGCATGCCCAAACGTTCGGCCGGCGTGGGCGACTTCAACAGATGACCAAAATAAAGACCGGCAAATGACGCCCGGCGAAGCCGTTAAAGCCGGCATTGATATGCTGATTATTGGAAGGCCGATTACCAGTCCGCCTCCCGAAATTGGCACACCGCTTGACGCAGCTAAATTCATCGCACAGGAAATTCACGAAGCACTTCAACTAAAGGAGGTCTAGCATGTACACCGCAATACAACTGTTGCGTTTGAATGTGGGGGGTTTTAATTGGGATTTGACCGAAGAAGAAATCCTTGAATTCTTCGACAGTTGCGATGCGTACTGGATGCACAATGAAGATCCAACTATGCCGCATGCACAACTTACCTCGGGACTTTGCAGTAACGGCTACTTTAATGTGCCGGAAGTTTTGCAATACCCTGGGGTTTGTGAAGTTTTGGCTGACCAACTTCGCCGTAAGTTAGAATTAGAATTAACAGATTGTTTTCGATGGGTTGTCGGCTCTGCCTATTCGGCCATTACGTTTTCATACGAAATGGCCAAGCTTTTTAAAGTAAAGCATGGTTTTGCCCACAAGGGTGAAAGTCAACAAATGATCTGGAGAGACGGAGTAATTCGGCCGGACGAAAGTGTGCTACAGATTGAAGAATTGATTACCACGGAAAAAACCCTGCGTGGTGTTCGCAAGGCTATTGATGAAGCCCATGGTAATGGGAATGTCCGTTTCTTGCCCGTTGTTGGTTGTATTGTGCACCGTCCGGCAAGCCTCCTTGAAGTAACCGACATCAAAATTGTTTCTTTAATTCAACGGGAAATTTGGAAGGTAAAACCGGAGCATTGTCCGTTGTGTGAGGCGGGCTCGCCTCGGTTAAAACCAAAAGAGCATTGGCGCGAGTTGACCAAAAAAAGGTAACTCGCAAAAATCGCAAAGCCGCGGATTGACCTCGGCTTTTTTTTTGCAAAGAATATATGGTAGAGGAGGCTTGAAAAAAAAATGTAACAGGGTACACTGTATCTAATATGGCAAAGAAAAAAAAGGTTATTAAAAAAAATCCAAAAAAGAAAACGGCAAAAATGCCGCGCAAAGTTTTAATTAAAAAAAAGATTGCCAATAAAAAGTTTAAAAAGAACACTAAAAAGTTCGCACTAAAAAAACCAAAAAAAATCAGGCTCAAAAAAATAGTGTTAAAAAAAAGAGTATTAACAAAAAAGAAAATAATAAAAGCAAAATCATCAACCCTGCCATCCGTTGGTCAATCCCAGCAAAACGGAAACTTTATCGCAAAGTCTTTTTTTAAAGCTAAAATAAAGGTAATCGGCATTGGCGGGGGAGGCGGGTCTATTGTTTCAGAAATCGGCAGATCTTTGAATAAGGCAACATTTGTGGTCGCCGATACCGATATGCGTTCATTTAAAAAAAGGGCGGGAGTCAAGCATTTTTTATTTGGTCAGAACCTGACCCATGGCTTGGGTACCGGAGTAAATCCGGACTTAGGCAAAGAAGCCGCTATGGCGGAAAAAGAAAGGATTGCCCGATTTTTTGACGATCAAGATATTATAATTTTTATTGCTTCTTTGGGGGGTGGATTAGGGTCTGGCGCCACGCAGGTGTTTGTAGATGCCGCAAAAGATTTTGACGGAATTACCTTGGGGATATTTACGTTACCCTTTAAATTTGAGGGAAAAAATAAATATGCCATAGCTCAAAAATCCCTCAAAGAATTGCGAAAATCACTAAATGTTTCTATTACCATTCCCAATGAAAGGATTTTTAAAATTATTGATGCAAATACCGCCATCACCGACGCTTTTTCCATGGTAAATAAAAGTTTAATTGAATCACTGGAGAGCTTAATTGACTTAATTTACAGTCCTGGCATAATTAATATTGATTTTGCGGATTTAAAAGTAATATTAAAAGGAAAAGGGAACTTTGCATTTTTAAATACTGCCGAAGCCCAGGGCAAAACGAGAGCCGAAGATGTCAGCAGTAAGATACTCCATAATTCTTTGTATCAAAATAATAATTTTATTACCCAAAAAATTCTTTTTAATATTGAGGGTGGGGCCAATCTTAGCATGTTTGAGGTTGATAAAATCAGCAAGGCTATTTCTTTGGTAAATCCCGATGCGAAAATTATTTTTGGAATTTCTAAAAATCCAAAATATAAAAATAAAATAAAAACAACGCTTTTGATGACAGGGCAAAGTTTGGAAGATGTCCGGGCGGGCAAGAAAGCAAAAGAAGCTAGGGTAGTAGTTTTAGAAAATATAAAAAAGGCTGCCGTTAAAACCAAAAAATCTGATAAAAAAAACAGTAAGCGTCCTTCGCCAAGCCCTCAAAAATCCCCGGAATACGAAAAAATACCGTTTGATAACGTGATGTCACCGGCTTTCCAGGAACAATTTAGCCGGTTGAGTATTGTAGAAGGCCAAGCTAAACCAAAGAAAGCCATTAGAAGAACTGCGCTGGATATTAAAAAAGCGGAGGAAGTAGAGCAAAACAAGCAGTCGTTGCAGGAAAAAGAATGGGAAATTCCGGCATTCATGCGACTAAAAAAATAATATGCAAGAAGATCAAAATCTGGAAATAAAAAAAGCGATTATACCCATAGCCGGAATGGGGACAAGATTTCTCCCCTTGTCGCTGGCGGTTTCTAAGGAGTTTTTCCCTTTGGTGGATAAACCCATTATCCAGTACATCATTGAAGAAGTGAAAAAATCAGGAATCAAAGAAATCGTTTTTATCATCAGTCCGCGCCAAAAAATGATTTTTAACTATTTAAAAAAGTCGCCCGAGCTGGAAGCTACCCTGGTAAAACGCAAAAAAGAATCGCTCTTAAAAGAATTAAAAGAATTTGAGCAAGTATTAGAGGGTATTACTTTTTCATTTGTAGTTCAAAAAAACGCTCTTGGCGACGGGCATGCTATTTTACAAGCCGCCAAGCTAGCGGGCAAATCTCCCGTTGCCGTTTCATTTGGCGACGATGTGGTGGATTCGGACGAACCGGCGTTGGGCCAATTAATTAATATTTTTAAAACCTGCAACGCTCCGGTCATCGCTTTAAAAGCACTACCTCAACATGTAATTCCGGCATACGGGAATGTGTCCGTTGAAAAAATAGCCAACCATTTATATAAAATAAAAAAAATAGTAGAAAAGCCTGATCTTTCTCAAATACAATCCAATTTGGTGATTGTGGGAAAGTACGTATTAACCCCTGACGTTTTTGACTATTTAAAAACCGCCGTGCCAAGCGAAAAAGGGGAAATTATTTTAGGCGAAGTGTTTGAAAAAATGTTGCATGATGGAAAAACCCTGTATGGCTATGAGGTAAAAGGCGAATGGCTGGAATGTGGCGACAAATCAAAATGGTTAAAATCATTTTTTTACCTTGCACTAAAAGATGTGCGCTTTGGGAAAGAGTTAAGGGAATATCTTAAAACAATAAAGTAGTTATTGCTTTAAAATATTCTTTGCAACTTGTTCAAAAAAAAGGGGGGGGGTCATGACTAACGAAGAAGTTTTACAAAAGGCTAATGAAATTGTCAATCAATACGGTTTGATGGCGGAATTTCTCAGTGATGCTGAATCAGTAGGAGTTGGCGGAGATTGCCGCACTTATACTAAAATTATTGTTTTGTTTAGGCCTCCCATTGATCATAAAACATTAGCTTCTTTATCTACTAAGATCAGCAATGTGACTGGCATAAATAGAGTTACCTTTGAGCTTGCAAGAAAATAGCATATTGAAATAGTAAATGATTGGTTTTTTAAACATGGGTCCGCCTTGAATATTTCAAGAAGCGGCCCTCTTTTTTTACATTTTTTTATAATTAGTGTAAAATCAAAGGAGTAATCACGAATATACGAATTCAAGATAATATACGAATATACCAATCACGCCGATTCGTATATTTGTATATTTGAACGTATTCGCATATTCGTGACCACTCTAAATTTATGAAGATTGCTTTTTTTGAAACCGAAGCATGGGAAAAAGAATATATAAACCGGCAACTGGGCGGTTTTGAAATTTCTTTTTTTGATCAGCCGCTTTCAGCTCAAAATCTTGGGCAAATAAAAGATGTCCAAATTGTTTCCGCTTTCATTGATTCGCAAATCACCAAAGAAATACTTGACGGCTTGCCCGAATTAAAAATGATTGCCACGCGCTCAACCGGCTTTGATCACATTGACATGCAAGCGTGCAACGCAAAAAATATTATCGTCTGCAATGTCCCTTACTACGGGGAAAATACCGTAGCCGAACATACGTTTGCGTTGATTTTAGATTTATCAAGAAAGATATATAGTTCCATTGAACAGGTTAAAAAAGAAGGTTTTTCTATTGAAGGCCTGATGGGGTTTGATTTAAAAGACAAAACCATTGGCGTAGTGGGAATGGGCCACATCGGCCAGCACGTTGCCAGAATCGCCAAAGGATTTGAAATGAATGTACTGGGATATGATTCGCGCCAAGATAAAAAACTGGCAAAAACATTGGGTTTTACTTATGTCTCTTTGGAAGATTTATTAAAAAATTCCGATATTATCACCTTGCACCTTCCTTATAACGAACACACGCACCACCTAATTAATTCTGGTAATATCAATCTTATTAAAAAAGGGGCGCACCTGATAAACACCGCCCGCGGAGGGATTATTGAAACCGATGCCTTGGTGAGGGCGTTGCACGATGGAATACTGGCGGGCGCGGGCTTGGATGTGCTGGAAGAAGAATGTTTTATTAAAGAAGAACGCCAGTTATTATCAAAGGGATTTCCACAAACCTGCAATTTAAAAACCATGTTGCAAAACCACGTACTAATGGAACAAAAAAACGTTATTATCACGCCTCATAATGCGTTTAATTCAAAAGAAGCAGTGGAACGGATTTTACAAACGACGGTGGAAAATATCCAGGCTTTTATAAAAAGAAAACCAGTGAATATAGTAAAGTGAAAGAAAATCCAAAATTCAAAATTACCCGCCTGTGCCACGGCTTCCGCCGATGCCAAAGCTTTGGCGGACAGGTTGGCGGGTGGGCAAACCACAAATAAATCACAATAATTACAATCTAAAAAAACATGGAAAGCGAACCAAGAGATCGAGTGCCAATTCCGGACGATCAAACAGATCCAGACTATACAGAATTAGTTCAAAAAGCGATCGGTAAAGATGCAGTCAAACTTGCGGCAAGTGAAAAAGTAATTAGCACCGAAAAAGAGATAGACAATATAGAGCAAGCTTTTTTGCAGGATATCAAAGAACATCCCGACGACGATGCGCCTCGGCTTATTTACGCCGATTGGCTCTTTGATCAAGGTGGACAAGAAAATGAAGATCGGGCACGATTGATTCATTTGGAAACAGAATTTCCAAAGATTGCAACCGATGATCCGTTATTTTTATCTAAACTTAAAGAAATTAATAAATTAAAAGATAAAGTTGATTTGGAATTTAAGGAGAAATATAATGGGGTTGAGGGTGTAGGTGGTGCCTGGGGATTATCGAAGAATATATATCCTAGCTCCATAAAAATTACAGAATTTATTGGACAAGCTGAAGATATGCTCAGAGAAAATCCCCTTATCGATGCTCTTTATTTAGATAATAAAAATCAGTCCGTTTTGCCCGAATTAGTTAATTGTCCTTTTTTGAAAGATATAAAAGAAATGCATTTGGAATCTTGTAATTTTGAAAGCATTCAGTTGGTGTTGAATTGTCCATATCTATCTAATCTTAGAGTGTTAAGTCTGGAAGGATCATGGATTGGCAGTACAGGTTTACAAACTTTATTATCATATCCTCTTAAGATGTCTAACCTTGATCAATTTGATCTTAGTAAAACAGGCCTTATCACAGAAGATATTCAAATATTAATTAATTCGTCAAATTCATTAAATCTTAAGTATTTAAATCTAAAGGGTAATAATATTGATGAAGTTGGACAGGAGAATCTAAGGCAAAATTTTCCTAATACAGAAATAACTTTTTAAAAAATCATGATCTACGATTTAATCATTATCGGTGCGGGGCCGGCGGGAATTTCCGCCGCCATTTACGCTGCACGGCAAAAATTAAATATTCTGATGCTATCTAAAGATATTGGCGGACAGGTGGCTAAAAAAGCCGTGGATATTGAAAACTATCCCGGGTTTGATAAAATATCGGGTTTGGAGTTGGTGAATTTATATAAAAAGCAATTGGAGGCAAATGATTTAGAAGTAACTTTAGACGAAGTTTTAAGTATCGAAAAACCGGATAAATATTTTTTAGTGAAAACAACATCGGGTAAAACCTATGAATCAATTTCAGTGGTGGTAACTTCCGGAGCAGAGTCAAGATTATTGAATGTTCCGGGAGAAGAAGAATTTTCAGGAAAGGGCGTAAGTTATTGTTCATTGTGCGACGGTCCGGTATTTAAAAATAAAATCGTGGCGGTAGTGGGCGGGGGAAATAACGGATTTGAGTCGGCCCTCTTTTTATCAAACTATGTGCCAAAAGTATATGTTTTAGAATATGGTGCCACGGTAAACGCTGACAAAGAAAACCAAGAATTGGTGGCCAAACATAAAAATATAGAAATCATCACCAATGCGAAGGTGGTAAGAATTGAAGGCAAAGCGAAGCCCCGTACTGAAGCCACAGCTTCTAGTACTGGGGTATTTGTGGAATCCATTATTTATGAAGATTTAACCACTGGTGAGGAAAAAACGTTGGAAGTAAAAGGCGTGTTTGTTGAAATAGGATATTTGCCGTCAACGTCTTTTGTAAAAGACATGGCCCAGTTAAACGATAAACAAGAAATTATGTTTGACCATAAAAATTTGGAAACAAAAACCCCGGGGCTTTTTTCAGCGGGGGATTGCAATGTTTCAAAATACAAGCAAATTGTGATGGCATCAGGAGAAGGAGCAAAAGCGGCATTATCGGCTTACGAGTATATAAAAAAACAACTATGAGCAAGATTAAAGAAATCATTGCCAGGGAAATTTTGGATTCAAGAAAAAAGCCTACCGTTGAGGTTGAGTTAATTACCGACAAAGGCAGTTTTATTGCTTCTTGTCCTTCGGGCGCTTCCACCGGAAAAAACGAGGCCTTGGAATTACGTGACGGGGATGGCCGTGGCGTTTTGCAAGCTATTGAAAATGTTAATGAAATTATCGCGCCAAAATTAAAGGGCAAAAATCCGGTAAATCAAAAAGAATTGGATGAATTAATGATTGCGCTTGATGGCACTGAGTATAAATCGAAATTAGGAGCCAATGCGATTTTACCGGTGTCTATGGCTATTTGCCGAGCTGGCGCAGCCGCTAAAAAAATACCGTTATACCAGCACCTTTCAGAAATTGCGGGGTCAGACCTAGTAATGCCTTTACCAAGCTTTAATATTTTAAATGGCGGAGCTCACGCAAAAAACGATTTGGAAATACAGGAATTTATGGTAGTTCCCCAGAAAAAAACATTTCAAGAAAATTTGGTGTTGGGAAGCAATGTATTTAATAAATTAACAGAACTTTTAAAAGGGGCTCACGGTAGCATGCTGGATATGGGCGACGAAGGAGGATATGCGCCGCAAATTTCAACAGCGGAGCAAGCTTTATTTTTAATTAAAAGTGCCATTGGAAACCATCAAGATATAAAAATCGCACTGGATTGTGCGGCTTCCGAATTTTACCGTGATGGAAAGTACGAACCCCAAATCGGCAAGCAACTTTCACGAAATGAAATGGTTGAGTTTTATAAAGATTTAGTAAAACGCTTTCCCATTATTTCTATTGAAGATCCGTTTGCCGAGAATGATTGGGAGGGATTTAAAGAATTAAAAATCGCTTTGCCAAATATTACTATTATCGGAGACGACTTAACTACTACCAATATTAAAAAAATAAAAGAAGCAGAAAGCAAACACGCCTGCAATGGGGTGATTATAAAATTAAACCAAATCGGCACGGTTACCGAAACAATTAATGCGGTAAAGTTGGCGCAAAGTTATGGCTGGAAAATCATGGTATCGCACCGGAGCGGCGAAACGCTAGATAATTTTATTGCTGACTTGGCGGTTGGTGTTGGAGCGGACTTTATTAAATCAGGGGCTTACACCAAAGAAGAAAGAGTGGTAAAATACAATCGGTTGCTGGAAATAGAAAATGAATTAACCAAGAAAAAATAATAGTATGGCAAAGTTATTTTTATTACGACATTTAAAATCACAGTGGAATAAGGACAACCGTTTTGCCGGCTGGGCTGATAATCCTTTATCAGATGAAGGCCGCCAACAGGCAAAAGAAATTTCTGAAAAGTTAATTAACGAGAATATTGATGTAGTATATACTTCGCCTCTAATAAGAAACATGGAAACGGTGTTGAGGATTTTTGATGGCATAGAAAAAAAATATCCTTTGTTTATTCATTTGGACGGCGGACGTATGCAAACGTGGAGTAATTTTACCGATTTAAATCAAAATGATGTGCCTGCCTATGTTTCAGAAAAGTTAAATGAAAGATATTATGGCGCTTTGCAAGGATTAAATAAAGAAGAAACAATAAAAAAATACGGGGAAGAGAAAGTACGTTTATGGAGAAGGGGGTATGGTGATAAACCGCCAGGAGGGGAGTCACTTAAAGATGTATATAAGCGAGCCGTGCCGTTTTTTAAAAAATATATTGAAAGGGATTTAAAAGGCGGAAAGAGCGTATTATTAGTAGCAAGCCACAATAGTCTGCGGGCCCTGGTAAAATACATTGAAAACATATCCGACCAGGAAATTGCCAATGTGGAATTACCCTTTGGCGCCCTGATATCGTATGAATTTGATGCTGGAAAATTCAAAAAGTTGCATTAAAAAATAACGCATTTGCATAAAAAAAATAATACATTATAATAAAGGTATTATTCACTAATTTAGAAAATAACCATTATGTTTAAAATAAATAAAAATTCGGTATTATTGGGTGTCGCCGTGTTGGGCATTTTAATGACCGGCATATTAATGGCTGCTAATGCTAATATGGCTGGCAGTAATAAATTGCTCTCTTTTTTAAAACTTAATTCGAGCGCTTCTGTTGAAAGTATCGCCCAAAAAGCGGTGGGCTATTTAAATGAAAGCGTTTTGCAAGAAGGCCAAACCGCTACACTAGTGAGTGCAGTGGAAGAAAGCGGGGTGATAAAATTTAAAATCCAAATAGCGGGCAAAGACTACGACAGTTATGTTAGTAAAGATGGTAAATTATTATTCCCCGAAGGAATTAGTGTGGATTTGGGGATAGCCACTCAAGCTAACCAGCCGCTGGGCACAGTTACTCCGGTCACTGTGGCAAAGGTTCAAAAAACTTCCCTTGAAGCATACGTGGTAAGCGCTTGCCCTTACGGACTGCAAATGCAAAGGGCGCTTTCTAATGCTATAAAAGCTGTTCCTTCGTTGGCCGAGTATGTCAAGGTAAGATACATTGGGGCCGTTTCGGGTAACATCATTACCGCTATGCACGGAGATGAAGAAGCAAAAGAAAATGCTAGGCAAATCGGCATACGGGAAGAGCAGCCAGATAAATATTGGCCCTATGTTTCTTGTTATATGGAAAAGGCCACTGGCAAAGCGGCAAATGGCATGCCTTATGGGGACACAGAAAAGTGCCAGCAAGTTGCCGGAGTTGACGTTGCTAAATTAGATGCTTGCATAGCAGATCCTAACAGATGCTTGGCCTATGCAAAAGAGGATTTTGCATTAAATGCAAAATATGGTATTCAGGGTTCGCCAACATTGGTATTAAACGGAGCTGTGATTGCAGAAAAAGAATTTGGCGGCAGGTCTGCTGATGCCATGAGAAACATTGTTTGCAGTTCTTCTTTAACGCTTCCGGGTTTTTGTTCGGAAAAATTAGACACCACACCCGCAGCCACATCGTTTTCAGTAAGCTATGCGCCGGCAAGTTCCGCCATTGCCGCTTCTGCTAGCACCAGCCCGGCATGCGCCCCCGTTGCAGTGCAGTAAAATCTAACCGTGAAACTTTAATCTTAAAGCTTGAAACCCAGCATTTAAAGCTTGAAGCTCGAAACCTGAAGCTTGATAACGCAACGACGTTAAAAAGTTTCAAGATTCAAGCTTTAAGTTTCAAGGCACAAGTTTCGGGCTTCAAGTTTCAGGCTTCAAGAAAAAATGGTAAAAATTTATTCAACTCCCACGTGCGTATACTGCAATACCTTGAAAGAGTATTTGGGTAAGAAAAATATTCCCTACCAGGATATTGATGTTGCCAGCAATGAAAAAGAGCTGGAACACATGGTTGCCATTTCCGGCCAAATGGGTGTTCCGGTAGTTGATATTGACGGTGATATCGTCATCGGTTTTGACAAAGAAAAAATAGACCAACTATTAAAAATAAATCCGTAATTCAAAGTAATTTAAAATAAATATTATGCATGTTAGCGATAATCAATTTGAGGGCAGTGTATGTCTTGCTCAAGCAACCTTAGTGTTGTTTTCCATGTTATATGCACCGCAAATAGCGCCCGTACTGTCGTTTTTATCATTATTAGGATTGAGCATTTATTATTTAGCAGTAAAGAAAAATTTTGATTATGATAAAGATAGCAATTAACGGTTTTGGCCGAATCGGTCGGCAGGCATTTAGAAGAATATTAGAAAAATACTCTGATTTACAGGTGGTTGCCATTAATGATTTAACCGACACTAAAACTCTCGCTCATTTGTTTAAATACGATTCTAACTACGGGGTTTTTAGTAAAGAAGTCAGTGCCACTGACAGTGCTGTTTTAATTGATGGCAAAGAGTATAAGGTGTTTGCGCAAAAGGATCCTGCCGTCTTGCCCTGGAAAGAACTAGGCGTTGATATTGTTCTTGAATGCACGGGTTTGTTTACCAAGCTTAGTGACGCCAAGGCGCACATTACCGCCGGCGCCAAAAAAGTGATTATTTCCGCTCCATCGGAAAAAGACGTACCCGGTTTTATTTTAGGGGTAAACACCGAAGGCTTTGATATTAATAATGTTGAAGTCATGGATATGGGGTCTTGCACCACTAATTGCCTGGCAAACGTTGCCAAGGTTTTGCATGATAATTTCGTCATTGTAAAAGGCTTTATGACTACGGTACACAGTTACACTAACGACCAAAAAATCTTGGATTTGCCCCACAAGGATTTGCGTCGAGCCCGGGCCGCTGCTATAAATATTATTCCCACCAGCACCGGAGCTGCCAAATCAATCGGAAAAATGATCCCCGAACTTGATGGAAAACTGGACGGCATTGCTATGCGGGTGCCCACTCCTGTAGTTTCTATTTTAGACTTAATTGTAGAAGTTAAAAAATCTACCACCAAAGAAGAAGTTAATGAAGTATTTAAAAAAGCGGCCGCCGGTAAGAATGCAAAAGGTATTTTAAGAGTTGAAGAACAACCCTTGGTTTCTATGGATTTTAAAGGAGATTCTTATTCCGCAATTATTGACGCCGGGGAAACGATGGTAAAAGAAAATTTAGTAAAAGTAGTGGCCTGGTATGACAATGAGTGGGGCTACTCTTGCCGGTTGGCGGAGTTTACGGACTTTGTAGGAAAAAAATTATAGAAATAGAATAAGAAAAATAGAATTTAAATAATTCTGTTTTTTATTGCAAAAATGCCCCGGAAACTGTTATCAACACAGTAGGTGACAAAACCCCTAATCCTCCCGGTTACTCCGGCAAGATTTCCGGCGATGGTTGGACCGTAAGCACCGTAGGCAAGAAGGTTCCAGTCGCCGTTGTGATGAGCACTATTGTTAACAATCTATTGGACCAGTTTTAACTACACAGTATGCTTTATATTTGTCAAAATATTTTGGCGCTATTCAGAAACACTGACTCCCCCGAGCAATGATAGTGTAAATTATGAACGTTCATAATTTACACTATCGCTCAATAAATACATTTCTGAACAGTGCGAATAATTTTAGAGCGTTCAAAAAGCGGGAGCCATTTTCCCGCAAAAGAATTTTTTACTACTACTTGCTAGCAGACACTTAAAAAGTTATAATTATAATATAAATAAATAATAAATTTTTTAATATATAGAAATGGAAAATACTGTTTCAAAAAACGTGGTGTGGTTTAAAGAAGTTGGCGTAAAAGATGTGGGGCTGGTGGGTGGAAAAAATTCTTCGTTGGGAGAAATGTATACCAATTTAGTTTCGCAAGGCGTAAACGTGCCCAATGGTTTTGCCACCACGTCGGAAGCTTACTTTCATTTTTTAGATTCCACGGGGCTTGCCAAGCAAATAGAGGTTATTTTAAAAGATGTTGATGTGCATAACTTAAAAAGCTTGCAGGAAAAAGGCAGAAAAATCCGGGAATTAATTGTAAAAGCTATTTTACCCCAGGATTTGCAAAACGACATTGTAAAAGCCTATAGCGAATTATCAAAGTCATACAATGTTGCTAATACCGACGTGGCGGTCCGATCCTCGGCCACTGCCGAAGATTTACCGGGCGCAAGTTTTGCTGGTCAGCAAGAAACCTTTTTAAATATTACGGGTCCACAAAACGTATTGGAAGCGGTTAAAAAATGCTACGCTTCGCTTTTTACTGATCGAGCCATTGTGTATCGGCAAGAAATGGGATTTGGGCATACTAAAGTCGGATTATCGGCTGGCGTGCAAAAAATGGTGCGGTCTGATTTAGGGGCTTCGGGGGTAATGTTTTCATGCGATACCGAATCTGGTTTTGGAGACGTGGTGTTAATTAATGCCAGCTTGGGGCTGGGTGAAAACGTGGTATTGGGGCGGGTTGAACCTGATCAATATTATGTATTTGAAACTACGCTTAAAAAAGGTTTTAGACCCATTATAGAAAAAAAGCTCGGGTCAAAATTGATTAAAATGATTTATGACCTGCCTGCCGGCAGGCAGGTAAAAATTGGTCAAAGAACCACAAAAAATATCGCTACGAGCAAAAAAGAGCGAGAACAATTTATATTAACCGATGATGAAATTTTACAATTGGCAAAGTGGTCCATGCAAATTGAAAATCACTACAAAAAGCCCATGGATATGGAGTGGGCCAAAGACGGCAAAGAAAATAAACTATATATTGTGCAGGCCAGGCCAGAAACCGTGCAAAGTAAAAAAAATCTTAATGTATTAGAAGATTACATACTGGAATTGAGGGAAAATAAAAAAATATTAGCCCAGGGAATGTCGGTTGGTTCAAAAATTGGGTCGGGTAAGGCAAATAAAATAATGTCGGCAAAAGACATTACTAAATTTAAAAAAGGCGAAGTCCTGGTTACCGGTATGACCGACCCTGATTGGGTGCCAGCCATGAAGTTAGCTTCGGCCATTATTACCGACCAAGGCGGACGAACGGCTCACGCCGCCATTGTGTCGCGAGAGTTGGGAATTCCTTGTATTGTCGGTTCTCATAATGCCACCAAGGTAATAAAAACCGGCACGCAAGTTACGGTTGATTGTTCAGGGGGCGAGCATGGCGTGGTATACCAGGGCATCATTCCGTTTAAAATAAATACCACCGATATTTCCAAACTGCAAAAACCTAAGACTAAAATTTCCATGAATTTGGCCGATCCTTCCCAGGCGTTTAATTTAAGTTTCATTCCCAATGACGGCGTGGGCTTGGCTCGTGAAGAATTTATTATTGCCAATACGATAAAAATTCACCCCAACGCTTTAATTAATTATAAAAAGCAAAAACCGGCCGTAAAAAAACAAATTAATGCATTGATATTAGGATACAAAAATCCGATTGATTTTTACGTTGACAAATTAGCTGAAGGTATCGGAAAAATCGGAGCGGCGTTTTACCCAAAGCAAGTTATTGTACGGTTTTCCGATTTTAAAACCAATGAATACCGCCAATTAATCGGTGGCGAACTATACGAACCAAAAGAAGAAAATCCCATGATGGGCTTTCGCGGAGCTTCCCGATATTATAATGAAAAATTCAAAGATGCGTTTATTTTGGAATGCCGTGCTATTAAAAAAGTACGCGAGGAATTCGGCATTGATAACGTGCAAGTGATGGTGCCCATGTGCCGCACTATAGAAGAAGGCAAAAAAGTAATCGGGATTATTGAAAGGGCAGGGCTTGCAAGAGGTCAAAATAATCTGAAAATTTACGTCATGTGCGAAGTTCCATCAAACGTAATTTTGGCCAAAGAATTTTTGGAAATTTTTGACGGTTTTTCCATCGGTTCCAACGATTTGACCCAATTAACGCTGGGCTTGGACCGTGATAATTCAGAAATTATCAGTGTTGCCAATGAAAAAAACGAGGCGGTAAAAATTTCCATAATCCGCGCTATTCAGGCTTGTAAAGATGCAGGGAAATATTCGGGCATTTGCGGCCAGGCTCCCAGCGACTTTCCCGATTTTGCCGAATGGCTCGTGGAGCAAGGAATTGAGTCTATTTCGTTAAATCCCGATTCAATTATAAAAACCACGATGGTGGTAGTGGAAAAAGAAAAACAAGTTTTTCCACATAACACATAACATAGAACACATAACAAAAAAACACCGTCGTAGTTTTGTTCCATGTTCTATGTTTCATGTTCCATGAGTTTTGACATCATTACCTTTGGTTCGGCCACGCAAGATATCCTGGTAAAACCAAAGCATCTTACTTTATTAAAATATGAAAAATCTTCGCCAGAAAAAGAAGTGTGTTTTCCGTTTGGATCTAAAATTGACGTTGAAGATATCAGATTTGCTTCCGGGGGTGGGGGAACCAATACCGCTGCCACATTTTCGTTACAAGGTTTTAAAACCGCTTTTTGCGGAACCGTCGGCGACGATATTTCAGGTAAACAAATTATCAATGAATTAAAAAAACTGAAAGTAAATACCGGTCTTGTGGCAAGCACCAATAAAAAACTCACCAATCACTCTATTGTAATTTCAGGAGATGGGAATGATAGGACCATCCTGGCTTACCGGGGAGCCGCCGAATTAATGGATAGGAAAGATATTCCATGGAAAAAATTAAAAACCAGGTGGTTGTATCTTGGGCCATTAAGCGGTTTATTTTGTTTACCCCGTAGTGAATCCGCAGATTCTACTACTGGGGCGACAACTCCATTTGAAGACATTGTTAATTTTGCAAATAAAAATACTATAAAAATTGCGGTCAATCCGGGAATCGCACAACTTTCCTTGCTAAATTTTTCAGACATTGCTAAAAAAATTGATGTATTGATTTTAAACCAAGAAGAAGCCAGCTTTCTGACAAAAATTCCGGTCAAACAAGAAAAAGAAATTTTAAAAAAAATGGATGAAATTTGCCCTGGAGTTTTAGTTATAACTAAAGGCGGGGAGGGGGTGGCGGTTTCTGACGGCAGTAGCATATACACAGCGCTTCCTCCCATAAATAGAAAAATTGTAGATACCACGGGAGCGGGGGATTCGTTCGCTTCAGGATTTTTGTCGAATTTTATAAGGGAACATGGAAATATAGAAAAAGCCATTCAATTGGGCATGGCAAATTCCGTGGGATGTTTATCTCAAGTCGGAGCCAAACCAGGGTTGCTCAAAAAAGGGCAAGAGTTTGAAAGAGTGGAAATTAGAAAAGAGAATATACTTAACTAAGTTTTATGGAAGAACAAATAAAATGAAAAATTTAAAACATTACTTACAAAAAGCGCAAAAGGAAAAATTTGCCATTGGCCAATTCAATTTTTCGGATTGGTCGCAGGTAAAAGGCATTGTGGCGGCTAACCAGAACTTAAAAGCTCCAATTATTTTAGGAACTTCCGAAGGTGAAAGCAGATTTGTGGGTTTACAGGAAGCTGTGGCAATGCGAAATGTACTAAGAAAAAAAACTGGTTTGCCGATTTTTTTGAATTTAGACCACGGAAAATCCGCCGAATATTTAAAAGAAGCGGTTTTGGCCGGATATGACATGGTGCATTTTGACGGATCAAAATTGCCGTTAGATGAAAATATAAAAATAAGCAAAGAAGTGGTGAAATTTGCGCACAAAAAAGGGGTCGTAGTTGAAGGAGAGGTTGGGCGATTTGGCACCGATGCTTCAAGAATTTATGAAGAGAAGTTTGAAATTAAAGAAGAATATTTAACTAAAGTAGAAGATGTTCTGCATTACTTAAAACAAGTAAGCGTAGATTTACTGGCGGTAAGCATTGGCACGTTTCATGGCATAGATATTTCGGGAATTTCGCCGAATTTACGGTTAGACAGATTACAGGAAATTTCTGCTCGGATAAAAACTCCTTTAACTTTGCATGGCGGATCAGGCACGCCTATAGAAGACATGAAAAAAGCCATACAATCGGGTATTTGTAAAATTAACATTAATACGGATATACGATCGGCCTTTGTAAAAAGTTTAAAAAAGGCCTTGGAGCCAAATCCGCCATCCGCCCTTGCTGGCGGAGGCGGAGAAATTACTCCTTATAAGTATTTACAAGGACCAATTGATGCGGTGCAGATGGTAGTTGAAGAGAGGATCAAGCTATTTGGAAGCGAAAACAAAATTTAGGAGTAATCACGAATATACTAATACGTTCTAATATACAAATATTACCAATATACGAACTACCCACCACTGTCATTATTTGTATATTATGTTAGATTCGCATATTTGTGATTACTCCAAAATCTCTTTACAAATCCGAATAAATATACTATACTTTTATCCATGATAAGTTTACAGGCGACCATAAGAAATAATTTTGGCAAAAAAGCCAGATCACTTAAAAACCAAGGACAAATCCCTGCGGTGGTTTATGGTCCCGGTGTTAAGAATTTTTCATTGCAGGTAGACGAAAAAGAATTTAAAAAGGTGCTTTTAAAAGCCGGCGAAAGTTCGTTAATCGAGCTTCGGTTAGACAAAGACCCTTTGGTAAGCTCAGGGCAAGAAAAAAAGCCGGTATTGATTCACGATATTCAAAAAGATCCGGTTTCAGGTAACATAATCCACATTGATTTTTACCAAGCCGATTTAAAAGAAGAAGTGAAGGTTATGGTGCCGTTAGTGTTTGAAGGCACGGCTCCTGCGGAAAAGGATTTGGGCGGTACCTTAAATAAAAATATGCTGGAAATTGAAGTCAAAGCTTTGCCCCAGAATTTGCCCCATGAAATTAAAGTTGCTATTGATTCTTTAAAAACATTTGAAGACCATATCTTGGTAAAAGATTTAGTGTTGCCCAAAGATGTAAAAGTCATAAAAGATCCAAGTGAAATTATAGCTTCAGTGCTTGCTCCCCAAAAAGTGGAAGAAGAGTTGGCAACTGAAATTAAGGAAAATGTGGAAGGTGTTGAAAAAGTGGTCAAAGAAAAGAAAGAAGAGGTAGTTATTGAAGAGCCTAAAGGATGATTATTACAAAGACAATAAAGAGCCCTGTCAAATTGACAGGGCTCTTTTGTATTAGGTATAATGAAAAGACAAAACATATGTCTTTTCAAAATCTCAAAAAAATACTATTTTTATCCCTGGTGCTTTTTGCAGTTCCGTTTTTTGTCATGGGAGAAGACTTGGCTGTTATGTGCCAGCAAATTTCCAGCACCGATACTAGTTGCCAAGATTTAAGTTCCGCCGATTGTCGGGCATTGCTTGAAAAGTGCGCCGCCTATTACGATGACCAGAGTTCCAAAATCGCAGAAGATATAACTAAGACAAAACAACAAAAAAATACCCTGCAAACCCAGATTTCCACCTTGAAAAAAAAGATTACGGGCTTGGAATATCAGATTAGCCAAGGCACATTGATGGTAAAAGACCTTAACTTGCAAATTGGTGATACACAAATTTCTATAAATAAAACCACGACAAAAATCGGCAATTCCCAAAACCAGATTTCCCAAATTTTAAGGTCAATTTACCGTGAAGACCAAAAATCTTCGGTGCAAATTTTATTGGAGGGTAATTTGACTGATTTTTTTAGCAATATGGCCTATTTGGAAAGCTTAAATGCCAGGGTGTCAGACCTTCTGGAAAGCACCAAAGACTTGGAATTTTATCTGGAATCTCAAAAAGAAAAAATGGACACTGAACGGGGTAGTTTGCAAAAAACCATAAAAATCCAAAATCTCCAAAAACAGGAAAATGAACAAAATAAAAACAAGCAAGCCAGCTATTTAAAGCTTACCGAAGCGCAATACCAGCAACAGGTAAAAGAAAAGCAGGTTGCGGATAAAAACGCCACTGCTATTAAAGCAAGGATCTTTGACTTAATCGGCGTTTCCGCCGCACCCACGTTCGGCCAGGCAGTTGAGATTGCCAAATATGTTTCCAGTATTACCGGAGTCAGGCCAGCTTTTCTTTTAGCAATATTAACCCAGGAATCAAATCTTGGAAAAAATGTGGGGCAATGCTATCTGACCGATTTTGCCAACGGGAACGGTATCAGCTTAAAGGGGGTTGCTAAACAAAGGGTTATGAGCCCTAAATCCATACCGAGTTTTATTAGTCTTACCGAATCTTTGGGAATGGAATCAAAAAAGACAGCGGTTTCTTGCTGGGTGCCGATGTATTCGGGTGGTGCGCCTTATGGCTGGGGCGGAGCCATGGGGCCTGCTCAATTTATCGCTTCAACGTGGAATTTATATACCGAAAAAGTTTCAAATATAACCGGAGCTTCTGCAAATCCTTGGAACATTAAGGACGCATTTTTGGCTTCAGGCTTATTGTTAATGGATGGAGGGGCAAAGACTAATGAATCTGCGGCGGCGGCCAAGTATTATTGTGGGGGGAATTATGGTAGGTCTGAATGCCGGTCTTACGCAAATTCAGTGTTGCGATATGCCGGCCAGTACGAGGCTGATATTAAAGCCATCGGAGGCTGATGATTTAGGATTTATGATGTAAGATTTATGAATAAAAAAACCGGCGTGCCGGTTTTTTTATCCGGAAAAAAACTTGATAAAATTTGAAAATACGTATATATTAAAATCTATCACAAGTAAGGAGTAATAAGTAATCCCTCTCTTTAACCGCCAAAAGGAGTAATTTCCGTGCAAGAACCTATGGTATCGTTGTACAAGTTGGAGATTCGATCGGAAGCATGGGATACCCAAAAACAAGAGGGTATTAAGCAAGTAGCGCTCGTTGCCTACGGCCTTGATGTTAAAAAACTCTACTGCAGAGCTGAGCAGATCCAAACATTATTTCCTAGAATTCGGATCCATGTTTGGTATGCCGGTAGTTTTCCGATCATGGAGGCTAATGCTCTTCTTGACCTGGAAGACCTTCCCGTGCTTTGGGCTTTGCCAGAGTACCTGGCATGGGAGGAATCCAAGAAGGTGTAAAATTTGCCACCGGTCTTTAATAGTGGCAAGCCCCGCGATAATTTCAACGGGTTTTTTATTTACAAAAAATCCGCCTTTCGGCGGATTCATAAATCTTAATTCTTAAATCATATTTTGCGGAACGCTTTAAAAATCGGTTCCATGTCGCCTTCAATAATGTTTTCCAAATTGTGCCACGATTTTCCGAGGCGGTGATCAGTAATCCTGTTTTGCGGAAAGTTGTACGTTCGTGATTTTTCGCTGCGTTTTGCCCAGCCGATTTGTTCTCTGCGCGCTTCGGTTAATTTTGATAGGTCGGCTTCTTCTTGCTGTTGCAATAATTTAGCGGCTAAAATGTTCATGGCGTTTTCTTTATTTTGCAGTTGGTTTCTTTCTGATTGGCTGGTTACCACAATACCACTTGGCTTATGGGTTATTCTTATGGCCGACTCGGTTTTGTTGACGTATTGTCCGCCTGGCCCGGAAGCCTTATAAGTATCAATTTTTAAATCGCTGGGGTTAATTTGTATGGCTTCTCGCTGGTTGGGTTTTTTTAGTACGGCCACGGTGACGGTTGAGGTATGCACTCGCCCCTGTTTTTCGGTTTTGGGAATCCGTTGTACTCGCATAACCCCGCCTTCATTTTGCATTTTATCGAAAGCGCCCGAGCCCTGCAATTCAAATACAATTTCTTTATAACCGCCGATATCTGATTGGCTGGAATCTAACACCCGCTGGCCCCAGCCTTGGCTGGAACCATATTTTGAATACATCCGGTATAAATCACGCACAAAAAGCCCGGCTTCGTCTCCGCCCGTCCCCGCACGCATTTCTATGATAACAGACTGTTTGCCCTGAGGCGCCTCGAAGGGTTTTTCATTTTCCATAAATTTTTTATATCATGTAATTCAAAAAAAATCCACCCCGCCGATTTCTCTATACCACAAATTCAGAAGCTTCTGAATTTGTGGTATAGAGAGAAATTCAGTTATTTGCCATAGTAATCTTGCAACAAGCTATAGATAATGTTATTTTCAATTAAACTTTGTGCAATATTACAAGCACCTTAACAATGAAGGAGAGATCGTGAACGAATATCGCATGAGATATACCAGAACTGTTGCTGAATTTATGGGAGATTCACATATTCTTATCGCAGAGACTAAAGCTGCTACGCACTCCGATGCCATAGCATTTTTTCAAAAATTCTTATCTTTGCAAGCTGAATCCATGACGGCGTCAGGAAAAAGGTATGTTTTTAAAATGATAAAAGTTGTACGTATTGATCAGCCTGAGATAACTACAGTTATTTTTGGAGGTTAAAAACATGGAATGCGAACTTTGCCATGGGAAAGAATGCATTTTTGTAGTTGACTGTGCAGTCCAATGTCAAAGTTGTGACTTTCATCAAAAAGGCCACTATAAAAAGTGCCCCAATTGCCATGGGACTGGCATGGCAACCAATATGTATCAAATGGTATACGGGCGATCTTTGGATAATTCTTTGCTTACAACAGAAACTCTATTGCATTTGGAACGGTCTTTTGATTCTGATAGAACCGCCGTGGATTACTTTTTCAATTGGCTGGCCGAGCAAAACGGCGCATTATCTTTCGGGCCAGGACTTTATTATCGTATGATAGAAATTTTTCTCCTTGACCAGTTTGGTGGGAGACGTAGAATTTGTCGAGGTTGATAATAAAAGCGGATGCGAAAGTGTCCGCTCTTTTTTTACCAACCTTGATTTTGTGGCAAGAGGGTGGTAGTTTGAAATTAAGCTAAAATTTCTGCACTTTAAAAAGAGGCCCAAATGATGAGCAAAAAAAGAGAGAAGAAAAGGTATCGTTTGACCTATGCCGAAATTGCTTTACACGATCCTTTAAGCGACAATGTGATGTTGCAAAGAGAATTTAAGGCTAAGTCAGATAGTCATATAATACAAAGAGTTGCCAATTTTTTGGATGCAAAAAATAAAGGAAGAGCATTGTTTAGGTATCAGAAGTTTTTTGTCGGCCGCATTGATGTGGCCGACGGGAAAGAAGTGGTGGTTGAAATTTAATTATAGGCTAGAGCGGATACCAAAATATCCGTTATTTTTTTGCAGGGTATTGATTTTATTTCAAAGACCGTTATTAATGCGAATCTCGTTTGGCAAAAGTAAAAAGACTTTTTCGGTCTCTTTGCGGATAATTTTGCCGCAAAGCTTGGTAAAAATGTTTATGCGTAGGCAAGCTACGTATAAACATTTTTCCGAACCTGGCGCCAAAATTCTCTCGCAAATAGTTCCGATTGCCAAACGAGATTCGCATTTATAGATATAATGGACTATCTATGGTATTGTAAATATACGCAGACTAAGAAGATCAATAAAAATATAAAATAAAGTTTTAAACTATTGTGAAAAATTTACAAAAAGGCGTTCTTTCAATAATGCTAGTACTAGTTATTGGTGTAGTAGTTATTGTCGGTATTGGTGGCGGAGTTTATTATTACGCAAAAAAAAATCAAAAGACCAATATTATTAAAGACATAAATAATACGAATAATACCCGTAATACCGATACTATTAAAGTTGATAACTCCCAATTTAAAACCTGTAATACTTTTGCAGATTTGGGTTGTAGCCCAATTTCTCGAGGCGCTGAAACCATTGATCCGGCGCCTATTGTTTGCGGATGCATACCAACGTGTAGTGCCAAATTGTATTTGATTGCTAGTAAAGTAAATGGTTTTTGGCCAGACGGTTCATCAAAAGGTTCATTCCATTGCAGTCCAGACCAAGTTCAATAATGTATGCATTATGGTTATTTTAGGTAAAAAAGCTCAGATGGACTTTTTGCATTGGCTAACACATTGGCTAACTGGCTTGTATTTATTACGAAAGTTTGATAGTATTTTGATATTGGATTAATACTATAACTATTATGAAAGCAGATATCCATCCAATTTATTTTCCAAAAGCAGGCGTCAAATGCGCCTGTGGTAATTCGTTTACGGTGGGATCAACCAAAGAATTTATAGAAACTGAAATTTGCGCCAAGTGCCATCCGTTTTATACCAAGAAAGAAAAAGTATTGGATACGTTGGGAAGGGTGCAAAAGTTTAAGGATAGGGCCGCTAAAAAGCAGCCACCAAAGGTTAAAAAGGTAAAAGCTAAAAAAGAACAAAAAACTATTTAATTATTTTTAGCACCTGGCAATTGGCATCTAGCAACCGGCTAGAAGCTAGAAGCTAGAAGCTAGAAGCTGGTAATGAGCGAAGATACTAAAGCATCAATTTTAAATGTAGATCAAATGCAAATCGCAGGATTGCATTTTGGCCATAGAGTTTCACGGCTCCATCCTAAAATGAAACCGTATGTTTCCGGCATTAAAAACAATGTTCATATTATTGATTTGGAAAAAACCGGAAAGGAATTTGAGAAAGCGTTAGTATTTATTGCAAAATTAATCTCTGAAGGAAAAACGATATTATTTGTTGGTACAAAAATACAGGTAAAACAATACGTAAAAAGCAATGCGGAAATTTCGGGTATGCCCTATGTGATTGAGCGGTGGCTGGGAGGAACATTTACTAATTTTGAAACTATCGTAAAAAGAGTACAATATTTTAAAGAATTGGAAAATAAAAAAGCGACCGGAGAACTTGAAAAGTATACCAAAAAAGAGCGGTCAATGTTTGACAAGGAGTTGGAGATTTTAAGAAAAAAATTTGAAGGGATAAAACACATGACAAAACTTCCGGATGCCGTATTGATTTTAGATGTTAAAAAAGACATTACGTGCGCCAAAGAAGCCCGCAGAAAAGGAATTAAAATAATCGGGGTAGTGGATACCAATGTTGACCCTTCTTTGGCGGATTATCCGATTCCGGCAAACGATGATGCCATTTCTTCGGTTTCGTATATCTTGGAAAAAATTTCAGAAACAATACAAGATGCGAAATAGCGACACCAATCCACAAATGACATCCGAATCTACCAATAACGTATTCGTAGATTAGTGTGTAATTTGTAGATTAGAGTCGCCTTATTTAATGATTAGTATTGATCAAATAAAACAACTAAGGGAAGAAACCGGTGTCTCGCCGGTGGAAATAAAAAAGGCCCTAGAACAAGCCGGAGGCGATATTGAGAGAGCCAAGGAACTGTTACGAGTGTGGGGTAAAAAAATATCGGATAAAAAAATGGCCAGGGAAACTTCGCAGGGAGTCATTGATTATTATATTCATCCTAATTTAAAAACAGGGGTGTTGCTGGATATCCGGTGTGAAACCGATTTTGTGGCAAAATCCCCGGAATTTAAAAATTTAGCCCATGAAATTTGCCTACAGATTGCGGCCTTAAAACCATTATTTATTTCTGAAGATTTAATCCCTGAAGAATTTTTAGACGGTGAAATAAAAATATACCAAGAACAAATTGCTAATTCCGGAAAGCCGGAAAATTTGGTAGCGCAAATTTTAGAAGGTAAAATTAAAAAATACAAAGAGTCGGTTTCTTTATTAAGCCAGTCATGGATAAAAGATGACGCAAAAACCATTAAACATCTAACGGAAGACACGATTTCGAAAGTGGGGGAAAATATAGAAATAAAAAAGTTTGCAAGGTTTGAAATATAATAATAGGATCTAGTGCCTAGGGGACAGGGTTTAGTGCAACGATTCACTAGACGCTAGACCCTAACCCCTAGACCCTAAAAAATGCTTCAACTTATAGCATCTGTTATTTTTTTAATATCAATTAGCGGTATCGCTTTTATTTTGTTTAAGAAAGCCCCGCTATTGGTAAAATTACCCCAGAACGGGTCAGTAGGATTTAAAAAACATGATTTTGTTTTGCAAATTGAAAAAAAGATCAAAGATGCCCACTTTCGTCTTTTTGAAAAACAAATGTTGTTGCACAAAATTCTTTCTCTTATAAAGGTGTGGACGTTAAAAATAGAAACAAGAGTAGATACACTTTTGCACGGCATACGAAAAAAGGCTCAACAATTAGATAAAGAAGTTAAAAAGAAGAAGTAGTTTCGCCTCCCTAGCTTAGTGGTAAAGCAGGGCTTTTGTAAAGCTCAGATACGGGTTCGATTCCTGTGGGAGGCTTTTTATCGGACAAAAGACGTTTTTAAAGAAACGTCTTTTGTGTTATACTAAGCATAGTAGATAATATTGTAAAGAAATCAACTTACCAATTCGTACGAATTGGTAAGTGCTAGAATAAAAATAATACTGTTAATTAAAATATGAGCATATGAGCAAACATTGGGTTAATATTTTTAAGGCACTTGGTAATATAAACCGTATTAAAATAATAACAATGCTGGTTAGTGGAAAAAGCATGACGGTTACAGAAATTTCTCAAGAGATTAAGGTTTCTTTAAAATCAACATCAAGGCATTTGTTTATTCTAAAAAATATGGAGTTACTGGAAAGCGAGGGTAAAAATGGACATGTGTTTTATAGTATAAACAAAAATGCGCCAGTTGATTTTAAGCAGGCGATTAAGCTATTTTGTTAACGATATTAAGAATCCGTCTTTTCACTTACCAATTCGTACGAATTGGTAAGTGGTTATTAAAGTAAATACGCTAAACTGATAGACAGTTGGGAGTATAATAATATGAAAAAAATAATTTTAGTGTTCATTATTATTACAGTTATTGTGGTGGCAATTTTAGGAGTTGCTTTTGTATTTTATAATGGTTCAAAAAAAACCTATTATCCAGATTCTGAAGGGTGGGACAGAAAGGCATTGCAGGGAGATGAATTTGAAACTCTTTTTCCACTAACACTCGGAGAAAATCTTTACCTTGTAAGTCCAACTGAGGAAGGTGTTTTTGAAAGCAAGGGACCTAGTACCCAAGATACTGCTTTTGTTGAGTACAGGAATAATACCAAAATAAATTTAGGAACAGCTGAAAAAGAAAATGTATTCACAATAGTAACAGCTCAAAGGTCTTTTTATGTGCACCGAACATTTAAAAAAATGCCAGCTTTAAAGATCTGGACAGAACAGGTGTCTTTAGAAGAATTTCTTAAATATAAAACAGCTTTAGTAGATCTATTGAATAGTTACCCATCAACTAATATAGAAAAAACTGATTATAAAAATCATGAATACTATACCTACCTTGGAAAGAATTTAACCCCCGAAGGATTAAAAGGTAAGAATTCTATTGGGGGAGTTTATGTATTCTTCCCTGAAAAAAATACCGGACTGTTTATTTTTTTATTCAACACAAGGTATGACACGTCCAATGCTTATCTGATTTCAAGTAATGAAATCAATAGTATCACTCATGAGATTATTGATTCGGTCATAAGATAAATGAACGAGCTTGCTCAAGCTTGCTCAAGCTATTGACAATGGTTTTATTTAGAATAGAATAGCTATATATTCTTAAAACTAGAAACTACAACAAACATATTTTAAAACTTGATTGTTTATAAAATATCCGCGAAAATTTTGAAAGAGTTCAAAATTTTCGCGGGTGTTTTTTTCAACGCCAGCAGGCGTTGCCCTTTGAAGCTTTCTTGTCTTTCCGTAGCTTTACGCGAAGGAGGAAGTGAAAGAGGGCAGAAGCGATAGAACGGAAAGTAATTTGAAAAATCCAATATTTTGATATTCGTATAAAAATACGAATACATAGAATATATATAATGAATCCCGATTTTACAAAACCATCGTAAATTCGGGGAAGTAAGGTAAGAAAACGAAATGGAAAACCAAGCACTCAATGTTTTGAGTACTCGGTAATTTTCACTTCGTGAAAATTAGTTTTTTAAAGTTGTTTCGAATAAGCTTTTATTAAGTGCTTTAACTTAATATTTTATTTGAGAGTTTGATCCTAGCTCAGGGTGAACGCTGGAAATGTGGATACCGGCATGCAAGTCAAGGGGCCGCAAGGCACCGGCGAACGGCTTAGTAACACGTAGATACATACCGTAAAGTGGGGCATAGCTCGTCGAAAGACGGGGTAATTTCCCATAGCACCAATCCAAAACTTAGAAAGTTTTGGAATTATTCTAATTATACTAATTACTCTAATTATTCTAATCAATACCTGAATTAGTGAATTTCTAATTTCTAAAACGATTTAGGATTTGGATATTTTCGATTTGGGATTTGATTAGGTTAATTAGGTTAATTAGAATAATTAGGTTAATTCCGTCCAAAACTTGTTGAGTTTTGGATTGGTTAAAGGCGCAAGCCGCTTTATGAATGGTCTGCGGTCTATCAGCTAGTTGGTGGGGTAAAAGCCTACCAAGGCTATGACGGATAGGGGGCGTGAGAGCGCGACCCCCAAGAATGGCACTGCGATCAATCGGTCGCCTAGAGAAGTAATTTTCTAGTAAAATCTAGCTATATCGGTGGAACCCAAGAGTACTTAATTATGCTATAATTAGGTATGGGCAATCCCGAGGGAAGTCGAATATTATCTATTAAAGTCTCAACGTCTGAGGCAGCTTTTATTGCAGGTTTTCTAGAAGGGGATGGCTGTATTTCAGCAAAAATAGGCCCCACTTCTGGAAGCTATAGAGTTCGTTTGGTTATTAGTTTCACTCAACATACAAAAAATAAAATTGTACTAGAGTATATCCAAAAACTTATCGGAGGAAATATGATGCATTATGCTTCAAGAAATATGTCAGAATTGACTATTTCCAACCGAGATGAAGTTTTTGAAGTTCTCAACATTATTTTTCCATTTTTAGTAAGCAAAAAGAAACAAGCTGAAATTGGCTTGGAAGTTATTGCGACACTAAATAAAGGTAAAAGAGGATTATTGAGAAATTCAAACGATTTACTAAAAGCAGTAAAATTAGCTGAAGATATCAGAGATTTGAATTCAAATCGGAAGAATAAAACAGTTCACACTTTTGACAAAGTGTTTGCCAGATTGAAAGAGAAAAATATTTTGACCCCGTAACGACTTACCGAGTACTATTTTTAGTGCTTGGTGGATGGGAGGTTAAATCTTCCATAACACGCTAGCACCATATATTTTATAAAAATATATGGATGAAGGTATAGTCTATACCATAAGAAACTATGGACGATCTGTTAAAGATCTATAAATATGACGGGCCATACTCCTACGGGAGGCTGCAGTCGAGAATCTTCCGCAATGGGCGAAAGCCTGACGGAGCGACATTTCGTGATGGATGAAGGCCTTCGGGTTGTAAACATCTTTTATCTGGGAGTAAATTATTGAAAGTACCAGATGAATAAGGGGATACTAATTCTGTGCCAGCAGTAGCGGTAATACAGAATCCCCGAGCGTTACCCGGATTTATTGGGCGTAAAGAGTCTGTAGGTGGTAGAGTAAGTTACCAATTAAACTTCATCGGCTTAACCTTTGAACTGTTGGTAATACTGCTATACTCAGAGGGCGCTAGAGGCAAACGGAACCGACGGAGTAGGGGTGAAATCCGTTGATATCGTCGGGAACACCAAAAGCGAAGGCAGTTTGCTGGGACGACCCTGACACTGAGAGACGAAAGCGTGGGGAGCAAAAAGGATTGACGCTTAGGAAGGGCGTTTTGCGCGAAATTATTTCCCATAAAAGACATCGGGGCTGCAAGGCGAATGTCTTTTAGAGAAATAATTTTGCGCAAAACGTATGAATTTCTTTCCTGCGCTATAGGTTTAGAAAAATCTGTAGCGATATGCAGGGTATGCATAAAGCACTAGTCCCACTATTTTTATGGAGGCTTAACATGAGCTGTGAACACATTGCAAAAGGTTCTTGTCCTCATTTGTTTGTTAATGGTGAAGACAAGGGATCAGCAGAGCAAATGTTGTTTTTAGCAAGGGTTTGGATTCATACTGTTCGTGTCGGTCAAGAAAGTGCAGAGCAAGCAATTGCTCGAACACTTTCTGAACTGGGAAGACGCTATGAAATCCGCTACCTTCCATGAGAATGTGAAAAACTTGGCTATATCGGGGAAACTCTATGAAAATAGACAATCCCGAGGGAAGGAGGAAGTGATTATGAGTACTAAAAAAGAGCTAAGAAGACTCTTTTTGGAACTTGATCGGGAAAAGTCCAAAATTGAACAATGGTATGCTGAGCATATGCCGGCGAGCCCGAAAGTGTTGAGGGAGTACCATTACCGAATTAAACAAAACAATCATGATTCTTTGAAAAAGATGCGGCGACTCATTTCCTAACCCGTAGAGACTACACGCCGAGCGGTGAATAAACAGGGGCGAAAGCATTCGCAAGTAACCCAATTTTTTTCATTGATGATATAGTCCGAACTGCATGGCAACATGCAGAGACGAGCAGAAATGTCTCGTCCGACAATATTTGGAAATTAAAAATTTCGATATTATTTAGAAATTAGAATAATTAGAAATTAGAAATTCCAAATTTGTAGCAACAAATTTGTAGATACCCTTGTAGTCCACGCTGTAAACGATGGATACTGGATATTGGCAGTGTCGACCCTGCCAGTGTCGAAGCTAACGCGTTAAGTATCCCGCCTGGGAAGTACGGTGGCAACACTAAAACTCAAAGGAATAGACGGGGACTCACACAAGCGGTGGACCATGTGGCTTAATTCGACAA
>Ga0209542_10002551_pt1 | contig 40582 bp, 39 predicted proteins | sample RifCSPhighO2_01_FD_184028 | JGI IMG/M metagenome (GOLD analysis project Ga0209542, IMG submission 184028) | Soil microbial communities from Rifle, Colorado - Rifle CSP2_plank highO2_0.1 (SPAdes) (version 2) | ecosystem: Environmental > Terrestrial > Deep subsurface > Rock core/Sediment ... | reverse complement strand
AAATGGCCGGGCTCACCGCCGGGTTGAATATCCCCGGAATGAAACTGCCGTTCTGATCAATAGACAGGATTAAGGAAGTTCTGATTAATATGAGTTTTCAACGCAAAGACGCAGAAGCGGCACAGGGGTGTGCCGTTTGCGGACCGAAGGACGGAAAGAACGCAAAGGTCGCAAAGAAAAACGATGAATAATCAAACAGAAAAACTTCGCGTTCTTTGCGCCTTGGCGCCTCCGCGTTGAGTTTTTAATAAATCAGATATTCCTTAACAGGATTTTTCAGGATTAACAGGATTTCGAGAATGAAAAAAATAACTCATCAATCATTTTCAATTTCATTTTTTAATCCTGTAAATCCTGTTTTAATCCTGTAAATCCTGTCCATTCAGGTTTTTTCATGAACGACGTCACCGTCCTCGAAGCGCTCAAGCAGGCCCTGCGCCGGCTGCCGGGCGTGGGCCCCAAGAGCGCCAGCCGCATGGCCTATCATCTGCTCGAACGCGACCGCGAAGGCGCGCGAACCATTGCGCAGGCGCTTACCGATGCCGTCGAGCGCATCGTTCACTGTCAGCGTTGCAACAACCTGAGCGAAACCGAACTGTGTCCGATCTGCTCGTCCAACCGGCGCGATAAGTCGCTGCTGTGTGTGGTCGAGTCGCCTTCCGATCTTGTCTCGCTTGACCAGTCCGGCGTTTATAACGGCCTGTATTTCGTGCTTATGGGGCGACTGTCGCCGCTCGATGGCATCGGCCCGGAGGAGATCGGCATTCCCCGACTCGAGGCCCTGCTCGATGAGGGAATCGTCAAGGAGGTCGTGCTCGCGACCAATCTCACGGTCGAGGGCGAAGCCACCGCGCACTACATCAGTGACCTGGTGCGCGCCCGGCATATCAAGGCGACCCGCATCGCCTACGGCGTGCCCATCGGCGGCGAGCTGGAATACACCGACCGCAACACGCTCGCGCGTGCCCTGGCCGGCCGGCGCGAGGCGTGATAAAGATAAGCGGGGACATCCAATTTTCCTCTCCTGGCTGAAGGCCGGGTACTGACGGTTCAACGCTACGCAGGGAGCCCGCGGTCATGCACAGCGATTCGATGCTGTATGTCATGTTTCTGGTCTTCTCCGGAGCGGCCATTTTCGCCACGGTGGCGTTGTACGCGCGGCAGACGCTGATTGTTTCGTACATCGTGCTGGGGGTGGTGCTCGGGCCTTCGCTGCTCGGCTGGGTGACGGACGCCACGCTGATCAGGGAAGTGGCCGACATCGGCATCATGTTCCTGCTGTTCCTGCTGGGTTTGAACATGCATCCGCAGAAGCTGTTCCGGATCCTGGGCTCCGCGTCGATCGTCACCGGGCTGAGCTCGCTCATCTTCGGAGGGATCGGTTATGTGGCCGGCCTGCTCCTGGGTTTCCACTGGATCGAATCCCTGATCGTCGGCGCTGGCCTGATGTTTTCCAGCACCATCGTGGGCCTCAAGCTGCTGCCCACCACGGTACTGCATCATCGGCACACCGGTGAAGTCATGATCAGCATCCTGCTGTTGCAGGATATCATCGCGATTGTCCTGTTGCTTGTGCTCCGCGCCGGAATCGGCGGAGAAACCCTGATGACCGACGTGGCAGGACTGGTTCTGGCCTTGATCGGGATTTGCATTTTGGCGTGGCTGGTGGAGCGTTTCGTGCTCATCCCGCTGATCGCGCGTTTCGATGTCATCCAGGAATACATTTTCCTGCTCGCCATCGGCTGGTGCCTGGGACTGGCCGAGCTGTCGGTCTGGTTCGGGCTGTCACACGAGATCGGCGCGTTCGTCGCCGGCGTGGCCCTGGCCTCCAGCCGGATTTCGCTTTTCATTGCCGAGAACCTGAAACCGCTGCGGGATTTTTTCCTGATAATCTTTTTCTTCATGCTCGGCGCGGGGCTCGATCTCCACCTGCTGCTGGATGTGCTGGTCCCCGCCGCGATACTGGCGGCCGTGGTATTGCTCGTGAAACCGTTCGTCTTCGTCAGGCTCTTGGTGCGCACGGGCGAGTCCCCGCCGCGCGCAAAGGAAATGGGCCTGCGTCTGGGGCAGGGGAGTGAGTTCTCCCTGTTGATCGCCGTGCTGGCGCTGGAAACCGGCGTCTTGCGCAGTCAGGCCGCCCACCTTTTGGAGCTCACCACCATTCTTTCCATGATGGTGTCGATGTACCTTATTGTCTGGCGCTACCCGACTCCCATTGCCATAAGCGACGAACTGCGCCGCAGCTGATCTATGCGTGGTCGTCACTCGCCCAGAAGGGCGTTGATCTTGGCGGCGCCGATGTAGTCGTTTTCCGACAGTCCCTTGATGCTATGCGTACTGAAGCGCACGTGGCAGCGGTTGTAACCGACCTCGATGTCTGGATGGTGGTCCTCGCGGTGCGCGACCCATGCCAGCGCGTTCACGAACGCCATGGTCTCGTAGTAATTCTTGAATTTGAAAGCGCGGCTGAGTTCGGTATTGGCGTCGTTCAGCGCCCAACCGGGTGTTTGCGCCAGCATGCCCTTGGCCTGGTCGCGCGAGAGTGGTGGTGTACCCGGTGCGCAGGGTTTACATGATTTTCCGGCAAGGCTCGTCATATCGGTCCCGCGCTATTTGAACTTGTAGTAGGTTTCGTTCAGGTACCTGACCAGGTCATTGGCCTGGGTTTTTCCAATCGTGATATCGCCCACGTGGCCGCAGGAATTTATTTGTTGCGTCAGCCCCTCGAGATTTTTGACCTGTCTGTCCTTGCGCTTGTATACGCTGTCATTGTGGCAGGCCATGCAGTTGGCGTCGTAGAGTTTCTTGCCGCTGGCGGCGTCGCCCGGCAGCGCCGCGGCTTGGGCGGAGACGGAATAAACAGCGAGTATCGGAAATAATGCAATTGATTTGAGCATGACCCCTCCTTGTTGGCCGTATCAGGATTTGCCCGCCAGATGCGCGATGCGCAGCGCGGCGGGCGGATGCGAGTCATAAAAGGCGGAATGCAGTGGATCGGGAGTAAGCGTACTGGCGTTTTCCTTGTAGAGTTTCACCAGTGCACTGACGAGTTCGCGCGCGTCGGTCTGTTCGGCGGCGAAGCTGTCGGCCTCGTATTCATAGCGCCGCGAACCCCAGGCAAGCACCGGCCGCAGGAAGAACGTGAACACCGGGATGACCAGCATGAACAGCATCAGCGCGGCGTGGGTCGAGGGTTGCGTCATGCCGAGGCCGGCATAGAACCAGGCTTGCGTGATCAACCATCCGAGCAGGGCCAGACCGAGCAGGCACATGCCGAAGGTCAGCAGCATGCGTTTGATGACATGCCGGCGCTTGAAGTGTCCGAGCTCGTGCGCCAGCACGGCCTCGATCTCCTTTTCACCCAGGTGTTCCAGCAACGTGTCAAAGAAGACGATACGCTTGGATTTGCCGAAGCCGGTGAAGTAGGCATTGCCGTGCGCGCTGCGACGCGATCCATCCATGACGAAGATGCCGCGTGAGCGGAAACCGGTGCGCTTCAGCAATGCCCGGATGCGTTCGCGCACGGAACTCTTCTTGAGCGGCGTGAATTTATTGAAGATCGGCGCGATCCACGCGGGGTAGGCCCACACCAGGAACAGCGTGAAGCCGCTCCACAGCAGCCATACATACACCCACCACAACGCGCCGGTCCCCTGCATCAACCACAGCGCAGCCATGGCGAGTGGCGTTCCGATTACCCCGAGCAACAGGGTTTTCTTGACGAGATCGCCAAGGAACAGGCCTGGTGTCGTCTTGTTAAAACCAAAACGGTTCTCGATCACGAAGACCTGGTACACGCTGACCGGGAGTTCGATCAGACCCATGATGATGAAAGCGCCAAGGATGAAGAGAGTACCGGTGACGAGCTCGTTAAAGCCAAAGCCACGCACGAAACGGTCCAGCCACTCCAATCCGCCGCCCACGGTCCAGACCGCGAGCAGGGCCGTGCCGTAGATGTCTTCGATGCGCCCGAAGCGGGTGTGCGCGATGGTGTAGTCGGCAGCCTTGCGGTGATCTTCGAGTGAGATCTTGCGGTGAAAGGCTTTCGGCACTGCGTCGCGATTGGCTCTGACGTGGCGGATGTGCCGGTTGGCGAGCCACAGTTCTACCAGCAGCGACAGGCCGAGCAGACTAATAAATATGATCGTAAAGGTATTCATATGCCAAGGATGTTATCATCACCGCTGAAGAGACAGTAGGGAACGCGGAAAATTCCCTCCCAGAATCCGGAGAATATTCATGGCGCAATCACCCAACGGGGCGCAGGACAGTAACGCCCTGATCTGGATAGACATGGAAATGACAGGGTTAAATCCGGATACCGACCGGATTATCGAAGTGGCCACCATTATTACCGACAGCGAGCTGAATATCGTCGCGGAAGGACCGGTGCTGGCGGTGCACCAGTCCCATGCGGTGCTGGCGTCCATGGACGACTGGAACCAGCGCACCCACGCGGGAACCGGCCTGATCGAGCGCGTGAAGCAGTCAGCCTATACCGAGGCTGACGTCGAACGGATGACGCTCGAATTCCTTCAGCGGCATGTCCTGAAAAACAAATCGCCCATGTGTGGCAACAGCATCTGCCAGGACCGGCGTTTCCTCGCGCGCACCATGCCGCAGCTCGAGGCGTGGTTTCATTACCGCAATCTCGACGTGAGCTCCATTAAAGAACTGGTAAAACGCTGGAAGCCGAACCTGTGCAATGGCCTGGTGAAGAAAAACACGCACAAGGCGCTCGACGATATTCGCGAGTCAATCGAGGAATTGAAATACTATCGGGAGCACTTTTTGGTGAAGTAGCCGCAGGAACCGACTCCTGCAAGGGGAGGAGGGATATGAAGAGATGATGTTATCTATGACGCGCCAGCGCCCACCTCACATGCTCCCTCACCAATTCCGATGGATAATCTGATCTTATTCTGAGTGCGTTAACAATTGCCCCGCTTGTGGGTGCATTGCCCAACGCCACGGCAATATTCCTCAGCCAGCATTCATAACCGATGCGCCGGATGGCGGAGCCTTCGGTGTATTTCATAAATTCCTCCTCGGTCCAGGAAAACAGCCTGATCAGTTCCGGTGCATCGAGGTCATGGCGCGGGGCGAAGTCAGGTTCCGTAGTGGGTCGGGCGAAGCGGTTCCACGGGCAGACGAGTTGGCAGTCGTCGCAGCCGTAAATGCGGTTGCCGATCAGAGGGCGCAGATCCTCGGGTATGGAGCCGCGCAACTCGATGGTGAGGTAGGAGATGCAGCGGCGCGCATCCAGTTCGTAGGGCGCGACGATCGCCTGTGTCGGGCAGACATCGAGACAGGCGTGGCAGGTGCCGCAGTGGTTTTCGGCGGGTGCGTCCACCGGCAGCGGCAGGTCGGTATAAAGCTCGCCGAGAAAAAACCACGAGCCGGTTTGTTTATCGATCAGGTTGGTATGCTTGCCGATCCAGCCCAGCCCGGCCTTTTCAGCCAATGCCTTTTCCAGCACCGGGGCGCTGTCGGTGAAGGCCCGGTATTGAAACGGTCCAACTTTTGACTCGATGCGCTCGGCCAGCTTCTGCAAACGGCCGCGCATCACCTTGTGGTAGTCTCGGCCCAAGGCATAGCGGGAGATGAAGCCGAGCGACGGGTTGTGCATGACGGCCTCGCTGTCGGCGGCATGTCCCGGTAGATAATCCATGCGCGCCGAGATCACGCGCAGCGTACCGGGTTGTAATTCCTGCGGCCGGCTGCGGCGGGTGCCGTGGGATTCCATATAATGCATCTCTCCATGGCGTTCCCGATCAAGCCAGTTCAGCAGGCGGGTTTCGGCGTCGCCGAGTTCGACGTCCGCGATTCCGATTCGCTGAAAGCCAAGTTCCCGCCCCCACGCCTTGATGTCGGTGGCGAGACGGGTGAGATCAATTTTGTTGTTTCGTGCGGTATGCATCAGGGCCTATCATACATACTTTAAAGAACCTCGAAATTAATGTTAATTCACCGCAAAGACGCGAAGTACGCAAAGAAAGGCATGATGTTTTATCGAGAAAAACCTTTGCGCTCTTTGCGCCTTTGCGGTGAGATATATTTTTCAGATCATTAATAGTCAATAAAAATCCAAGGAAAAATCTATGAAACTCCCCGAAGCCCTCTACACCGCCGCCCAGGTGCGGGAACTCGACCGCGTGGTTATTGAAGAACGCAAGATTCCCGGGGCGAAGCTGATGCAGCGCGCAGGGGAGGCGGCTTTCGATCTGCTGCGGACACGCTGGCCGCGGGCGCGGCGCATCGTGGTGGTGTGCGGTCCGGGTAACAACGGTGGCGATGGCTATGTGGCGGCACGCCTGGCGTGCGAGGCCGGTCTGGCGGTGCTTGCCTTGAGTCTGGGCGCGGCGGAAAAAATGCAGGGCGATGCCGGCACCGCGCGCAAGCAATGCAAGTCCGCCGGTGTGTCCATCAAAAATTTCCAGGCCGATCTTCTCGCGGGCCATGATGTCATTGTTGATGCCCTGCTTGGCATCGGACTGGAGCGCGTGGTGGACGGCGAGTGGCGCGCGGCAATCGAGGCTATCAATCAAAGCCGGATTCCGGTGCTGGCCGTGGACGTGCCTTCCGGTTTGCACGCCGACACCGGCCGTGTCTCGGGCGCGGCGGTGCGCGCCAACGCCACCATGACCTTCATCGGTCTCAAGGCCGGCTTGTTTACGGGTGCCGGGCGCGAGCATGGCGGCGAGATTTTTTTCAACGATCTCGATGTGCCGCCGGATATCTACGCCAAGGTCCCGGCCCTGGTGCAACGTCTGACAGAAACATCGCTCCATGGTCTTATTCCGGGACGGCGGCGTGACATGCACAAGGGCGATGCCGGCCATGTGCTGGTGATCGGCGGCGATCGCGGCATGCCGGGGGCGGCGCGTCTGGCGGGCGAGGCGGCGTATCGCGCCGGGGCCGGGTTGGTGATGCTGGCCACGCATCCCGAGCATGCCGCGCACATCAGCGCGGCGCGGCCGGAATTGATCGTTCACGGTGTTGCCTCGGCGGAAGAGTTGCGGCCGTTGCTGGCGCGCGCCGATGTCATTGCCGTGGGCCCGGGGCTTGGCCGGGGCGAGTGGGGCGATGCCTTGTTCGGGGCGGCGCTCGATACCAAACTGCCCATGGTGGTGGATGCCGATGCGCTGAATACCCTGGCCGCCGACCCGCTGATGCATATGGACTGGATACTCACGCCCCATCCCGGCGAGGCGGCGCGCATGCTGGGTATGACGAAAGAAGAGATACAGGCCGACCGTTTCGCGGCGGCGCACGAGCTGGTGGCCAGTTTCGGCGGGGTGTGCGTGCTCAAGGGGGCGGGTACGCTGGTGGCCTCATTATATGATGGCGTGGTGTCCGTCTGTGATCGCGGCAATCCGGGCATGGCCAGCGGCGGCATGGGCGACGTGCTGACCGGCGTGATCGCCGGCCTGCGGGCGCAGGGGTTGATATCGCCGGTCGCCGCGCGCCTCGGTGTCTGGTTGCATGCCGCGGCTGGGGATGACGCCGCCGGCTCTGGTGAAATCGGCATCCTGGCTTCCGACCTGCTTCCCCATATCCGCAACCGGCTCAATCGTTTGGTGGGACATGCCGACCGTTGAGCGGGAGGTAGCATCGGTGGCGGAGATGGAGGCGCTGGGGGCAAAACTCGCCGCCCGTGTGGGAAATGTACGCCTCATGAACATCCGCGGCCCGCTGGGCGCCGGCAAGACCACACTGGTGCGCGGGATGCTGCACGGCCTGGGTCATGCGGGCGCGGTCAAGAGCCCCACGTTTACCCTGGTCGAGCCTTACGCACTCGGGAATCTCCACTTTTATCATTTCGATCTCTACCGCTTGAACGATCCCGGCGAGCTGGAATTCCTCGGTGTGCGCGACTACCTTGACGGTAAAGGCGTGTGTGTCGTCGAGTGGGCCGAACGCGCGCAGGGTGTTTTGCCATCGCCGGACGTGGATATTATGATTGAACCGACCGAGACAGGACGCATGGTACGGATCACGACCCTGACCCCCCGAGGTGATGTTTGGCTGGAGACGCTGGCATGAAGACGGCGGCGCGCCTGCTCCTCCCCGTTTTCCTGCTGCTGATGTCCGCGACAGCTTTCGCGGAACCCGTTTCGGTGCAGCACCTGCGCGTATGGCGCGCGCCGGATCATACCCGTCTCGTGTTCGACGTGAGTGGCCCGCTGGAGCACCGTCTTTTTAGCTTGCAGGACCCGCCTCGTATCGTGGTGGACATGGACAACGCGCGCCTGCAAGGGCCGCTGCCGGAAGTGGAGACGGGCGGCCCCTTGCTTGCCGCCGTGCGCAGTGGCGCGCCGGAAGAAGGCCCCTTGCGCATCGTGCTGGACCTCAAGGCCGAGGCGCGCCCGCGCAGTTTCATGCTGACACCTGCCGGGTTTTATGGGCACCGTCTCGTCATCGATCTTTACGATGTGAAGGCAGCGCAGGATGAAGCCATCGCATCGAAAGACGAGACAAAATCATCTTCGTCCGCGGAACGCAGCGCACCGGCGCCGCCGGTGGCGCGCGATCGCGTGGTCGCGATTGACGCCGGTCATGGCGGCGAAGACCCGGGTGCGCTGGGACGGCGTTATCGTACGCGTGAGAAAGACGTGACGTTGTCCATCGCGCGCGAACTGGCCAGGCTGGTGGCGCAGACACCCGGCATGCGCCCGGTGCTGATCCGCGATGGCGACTATTATGTCGGGTTGGGCCAGCGCTTCGGGAAGGCGCGGCGCGTTCGCGCGGACGTGTTCGTTTCCATTCACGCGGATGCCGTCCCCAGCCGGCAGGCCTACGGTTCGTCGGTCTACGCGCTGTCGGAGAAGGGCGCGAGCAACGCCATGGCGCGCTTGCTGGCCGACAAGGAAAACGCCTCCGACCTGATCGGTGGCGTAAGCCTGAATGACAAGGATGACATGCTGGCCCAAGTTCTGCTCGACCTTTCCCACAACAAAACCATGCAGGACAGCCTGAGCCTGGGTGAGGATATCCTCTCGGAGTTGCAGCGCGTGGGTTCGGTGCACATGCGTAACGTGGCCCAGGCCGGCTTTGCCGTGCTCAAGTCGCCCGATATTCCCTCGGTGCTGGTCGAGACCGCGTTTATCTCCAATCCCTCGGAGGAGAAAAAGCTGCGCACACCGGCCTTTCAGCAGCAATTGGCCGGCAGCATCTTCCGCGGCATCAAACGCCATTTGGCGCGTGTCCCGACGCCGTCGCCGGTTCCGGTGCAGGCGGCGAACGCCATCGAGCCGGCACGTGAGCACGTCGTGCGCAAGGGCGACACGCTGGCCTCGATCGCGCGGCAGTACAACATCCACATGGACGCCCTGCGCTTTATCAATGACCTGCGGGACGTGGATCTGCCCGTTGGCATGCGACTTCGTATTCCGTCCAGACAGGGAGACGGTTAACCCCACCTTCATTGTTTTGTCGCGTCAGGTTCATCGCAATTTATATGGGTCCGGGCGGGGGTTTTGCGCTAAGATTTACGCCAGTGCCGTTTCCAAAAATATCAAGGAGACATTTCATGGACGGACCGCGCATGACGAAGTGGGCAGTGTGGGCATTTACCATTGCGCTCAGCCTGAGTGCCTGCGGCCAGAAAGAAGAAGCCGCCACCGGCACGACCACCGGCGAAGTGACGGTGCGGATCGGGCAAGTCTCGCCGCTCACCGGCCCGCAGGCTCATCTGGGCAAGGACAATGACAACGGGGCGCGTCTCGCGCTGGATGAAATCAATGCCACGGGCGTCACGCTGGGTGGCAAGAAAGTGAAGTTTGTGCTGGTGAGCGAGGACGATCAGGCCGATCCCAGGATTGCGACGATCGTGGCTGACAAGCTGATAGACCGGCGCGTGGCCGGTGTCATCGGGCATCTTAATTCAGGCACCAGTATTCCCGCCTCCAAGCGGTATCACGAGGCTGGAATTCCCCAGATTTCGCCGTCGGCCACCGCCATTGCCTATACGGCCCAAGGATTTAATACCACGTATCGCGTGATGACCAACGATCTGCAGCAGGGCAGGGTGCTGGGCGAGTACGCGGTCAAGAAGCTGGGCACCCAGCGCATCGCCATCATCGATGACCGCACGGCCTATGGCCAGGGGCTCGCGGACGAGGTGGAAAAGGCGGCGAAGGCCGCGGGTGGCACGATCGTGGCGCGCGAGTTTACGACCGACCGTTCCACCGACTTCCTCGCCATTCTCACCTCGATCAAGGCCAGGAAACCCGATCTGGTGTTCTACGGCGGCATGGATGCGCAGGGCGCGCCGATGGTGAAGCAATTGCATTCACTCGGTATCAAGGCGAAGTTTCTGGGCGGCGACGGCGTGCAGACCTTCGAGTTTCTCAAGTTGGCGGCGGTTGACGCCGAAGGTGTGACCGCCTCGTCGCCCGGCCTGCCGCTCGACAGCATGCCGGGCGGCAAGGAGTTTCGGGAGAAATTCACCGCGAAATACGGTGTTATCCAGAATTACGCGCCCTATGCCTACGACGCCGCCATGACCCTGGTGGAGGCAATGAAGAAGGCGGATTCCGCCGAACCCGCCAAGTACCTGGCCGAGCTGCCGCGCATCCAGCGCGCCGGCGTCACTGGCCCTATCGGCTTCGATGAACGCGGCGATATCCGTGGCGGCGCCATCACGCTGTATCAGGTCAAGAATGGCAAATGGGAGGTTCTGGAAACCGTCATGGGCGGCGCCGGCCAAAAATAAATAACTGGGACCGCAGATGAACGCGGATTGCAATCGCAGATGAACACTTATGAATACATAAATCTGCGTTGATCTGTTTAAACATCTGCGTTTATCTGCGTTTCAGATATTAATAAATGGACATCCTCACACAGCAGCTGATCAACGGCCTGGTTCTCGGAAGCATTTATGCCCTGGTGGCGCTGGGTTACACCATGGTGTATGGCATCCTCGAGCTGATCAACTTCGCGCATGGCGAGGTGACGATGTTCGGGGCCATGATCTGTCTCGCCGTCATCGGCGCTTTCGCGGGAAGCGGGGCGGACATGCACGGCGCCATCATAGTGCTATTTGGTTTGCTCGCCGCGATTGCCGTCTGCGTGGGGCTGGGTTTCGTGATTGAGCGTGTCGCCTACCGCCCACTGCGCCGCGCGCCGCGACTGGCGGCGCTCATCACCGCCATCGGCGTCTCGATCGTCCTGCAAAACCTGGCGATGCTGATCTGGGGCAAACAATACATCAGTTTTCCACCGCTGTTGCCGCTGGTTCGTTATGAGTTCGGCGGCGCCGTGATCACCAATTTGCAGATTTTCATCATGATCCTTTCCTGCCTGCTGATGGCGGGACTGTTGCTGCTCATCAAGCGCACGCGCCTGGGGCGCGCCATGCGCGCCACCGCCCAGGCGCAGGACATCGCCGGTCTGATGGGCATCAACGTCAATACCATTATCTCGCTCACGTTCATTATCGGTGCAGCGCTGGCGGCGATCGCCGGCGTCATGGTGAGCGCGTATTATGGTCTGGCGCACTACTACATGGGTTTCATGCTCGGCCTCAAGGCGTTTACCGCGGCGGTGTTGGGCGGCATCGGCAACATCGCCGGAGCGATGCTGGGTGGATTGCTGCTCGGGGTGATCGAGAGTCTCGGTGCCGGATACATCGGCACGCTGACGGGTGGTTTTCTCGGCAGCCATTATCAGGATGTGTTCGCCTTTTTTGTCCTGATTCTGGTGCTGGTCATCCGGCCTTCCGGCCTGCTGGGTGAGCGCGTTGTGGAGCGCGCATGAGGAGCTATTTCAAAATAAAATTAACCGCCAGGGTCGCCAGGAAAAGCTATTCCTGAGGATTCCTATCCCTGGCGTTCCTGGCGTCCTGGCGGTTCAGAATCATAATTAACATCTATGACCGAACGTTGGCAAAAGTTGAGACACGACCACCGTGTAGTATGGTTGGTGTATATCGCGCTGGCCATGCTGCTGGTGGCGCTGCCATTCCTGACCGGGGCGGCGCTCGGACGCGGATGGGTGCGCATCCTGGATTTCACGCTGCTGTACGTCATGCTCGCGCTCGGGCTCAATATCGTGGTGGGTTACGCCGGCCTGCTCGATCTTGGCTACATTGCGTTTTACGCCGTTGGCGCCTATCTCTATGCGCTGTTGGCCTCGCCACATTTCGGGTTGCATCTGCCGTTCTGGGCGTTGCTGCCGATGGGCGCGGGGATCGCCGGGCTGTTTGGCATTTTGCTGGGGGCCCCGACCCTGCGATTGCGCGGCGATTACCTGGCCATCGTGACGCTCGGGTTCGGCGAGATCATCCGCATATTTCTCAACAACCTCAACGCGCCCATCAATATCACGAACGGTCCCCAGGGCGTCAATCTCATCGATCCGATTGCTTTTGGCGGCTTTTCATTCAGTCAGACGCATACTTTTTTTGGGGCGAGTTTCCCCGGAATCTATACCTATTATTACCTGTTTCTTGCGCTCGCACTTTTAATAATTTTTGTTTCACTGCGTCTGCAAAATTCCCGCATCGGGCGCGCCTGGGTGGCGATCCGCGAGGACGAGGTGGCCGCCGAGGCCATGGGCATCAACACGCGCAACATCAAGCTGCTGGCCTTCGCCATGGGCGCGTCGTTTGCCGGCATCAGCGGCGGCCTGTTCGCGGGCTTCCAAGGCTTCATCAGTCCGGAGAGCTTCAACCTGTTCGAATCCATCATCGTCCTGTGCATGATCGTGCTGGGCGGCATGGGCAACATCGCCGGCGTCATTCTCGGCGCTGTGCTTTTGACGATATTCCCGGAGGCGCTCCGGTATATCGGCGATCTGCAGAGTTATCTCTTCGGTCATATCGTGGTGGATGCCGCCGACCTGCGCATGCTGATATTCGGGCTCGCGCTGGTTCTCATCATGGTTTTCCGCCCGGCCGGGCTGCTGCCGTCGGTGCGCCGCCGCCATGAGTTCGGTTCCGACGCCTCCGTGCTGGCCCAGGAACAGGCTTCGCTATATGACACCCGTCGCTGAAATAAAACCTGAATTGCATCCCGAAGTACTGCTCAAGGTCAGCAGCGTATCCAAGTTTTTTGGTGGCCTGGCGGCGCTGGACGACGTATCGCTTCATATTCGTATCGGGGAAATTTACGGATTGATTGGGCCGAACGGCGCCGGCAAGACGACCTTGTTCAATGTCCTTACCGGTCTGTACAAGATCGATGGCGGCGAGATTACCTTGCGCGGAACACCGGTTTCCGGACTCAGGCCGAACCAGGTGGCGGGGCTGGGCCTGGCGCGCACGTTTCAGAACATACGTTTGTTCGCCAATATGACAGCGATCGAAAACGTCATGGTGGGACGGCATTCGCGGACGCACGCCGGCATCGTCGGCGCGGTGTGGCGCGACCGCGCGACGCGTGCGGAAGCGGCGGCAATCCTGCAACGGGCGCGCGAACTGCTGGAGTATGTCGGCATCATGAAACACGCCTACTTGCCGGCGAAACACCTCTCTTACGGAGACCAGCGCCGGCTTGAGATAGCGCGCGCCCTGGCCACCGATCCAGTGCTGCTGGCGCTGGACGAGCCTGCCGCCGGCATGAACCCCAGCGAGACCGGAAAACTACAAAATCTTTTGCAGAAAATCCGAAACGATGGGGTGACCCTGCTGCTTATCGAGCACGATGTAAAGCTCGTGATGGGACTGTGCGACCGCATCGCCGTGCTCGATTACGGCAAGAAGATCGCCGAAGGCGTGCCGGCCGATGTCAGGCGCGACCCGCGTGTCATTGAAGCTTATCTGGGCGGGGTAGCATGAGTTCCCTGGAGGCGCGCGGACTGGAGGTGTCCTACGGAGGAATCCGCGCGGTCAAAGGCATTGACCTGACAGTGCGCAGCGGCGAACTGGTCTGCCTGATTGGCGCGAACGGCGCGGGCAAGACCACGACGCTCAAATCCCTGTGCGGGATGCTGGCGCCGAGCCATGGCGAGGTCCTTTATGAAGGTGTCCCGATCGCCGGCCGGCCTTCCTACGAGCTGGTGCGTCGCGGAATATCCATGGTGCCGGAGGGGCGTGGAATCTTCGGGCGATTGACGCTGGAGGAGAACCTGAGGATCGGTGCTTACACGCGACGCGACCATGCCGCCATTCGTGCCGACTTGGAGCGGCTCTATGAACTGTTTCCCCGCCTGGCCGAGCGGCGCGCGCAGCAGGCCGGTACGCTTTCCGGTGGCGAACAACAGATGCTGGCGATCGGCCGCGCGCTGATGAGCCGCCCGCGCCTGCTGTTGCTCGATGAACCCAGCATGGGGCTGGCGCCGATGCTGGTGCAGAAAATCTTCGAGACCATCCGGCGCATCGCGGAAGAGGGCATGACGCTGCTGCTGGTGGAGCAGAATGCCAGGCTTGCCCTCGAGGTCAGTCATCGTGGTTACGTCATGGAAAGCGGAAATATCGTTCTCGCCGATTCGGCGAAGGCGCTGCTCAAGGATCCGAAAGTCCAGCACGCCTATTTGGGTGGGTGAAGCGCGCCGCCGAGTAACGCGGCGGTAGGCAACGACAAGCGGTTGCCGCCTTGATTGCTCAGAGCAGTTTGACATTGGGCACGATGTTGGCAATAATGCCAACATGCAGGCACGGCTCATCTATCGCAACAAGAAGCGTCTGGTGAGCGGCGCGATCGTGGAGGAGGTGGTCTGGAAGCTGCCGCACCCGGAGCCCGGCCGCCCCCACGGTTACAAGTACCGGCTCGCCTACGTGCGCGAGGGCAAGCGGATCGTTGGCTACGATAACGAGCGCGGCAAAGGTGACCACCGCCACAGGCGGGACCGGGAGGAGCGTTACCGGTTCATCTCGCTCGATCGGCTGCTGGCCGACTTCAGGGCGGATGTGATGCGTGAGGAGGACAAGACATGAAACGAGTGGTGACGGTAAGAGTTGAGAGTCTCGATGAGGGGCTGGAGTCCTTCCGCCGGGCGTGGAAAAGCCGCCGCTACCAGGGCGAATTCGTGACCTTCGAACGGCTTTCGGACATGGCCCGTACGCTCACGCCCACACGCTTCGAGCTTCTGCGGATGCTTCAGGCGAAAGGGCCGCTTGCCCTGCGCGCGTTGGCGCGGCTGCTCGATCGCGACGTGAAGAGCGTGCACCGCGACGTGAAACCCCTGGCGGAACTCGGCCTGATCGAATCGGGCGAACGGGGTCTGTTCGTGCCCTACGACGAGATTCGCGCCGAGTTCACGATGCGCAGAAAAGCGGCGTGAGAGATTGTTTGTGGTCGGACGTGTGTGACCAAACCGCCTTCGGCATTCCGTCTTGCGTGGTGTGCATGCGCCCGACATCCGGCGCAATTCGCTTTGCTCATTGGCGCCCTACGATCACTGGCGCCGATGCTGGTGCAGAAAATCTTCGAGACCATCCGGCGCATCGCGGAAGAGGGCATGACGCTGCTGCTGGTGGAGCAGAATGCCAGGCTTGCCCTCGAGGTCAGTCATCGTGGTTACGTCATGGAAAGCGGAAATATCGTTCTCGCCGATTCGGCGAAGGCGCTGCTCAAGGATCCGAAAGTCCAGGAGTGCTATCTGGGCGGATGATATGATTTTTGAACCGCAGATGAACGCGGATGTTTAAGGAAGGTCTGATTAATTATGATTATTTGACGCCAAGACGCGAAGGCGCAAAGAAAAGTCCGGATAAATAAACGAAAAAAATCTTTGCGTCTTTGCGGCTCTGCGTCAGAAATTAATAAATCAGAGGTTCCTTAATAGATTAACGCAGATTTATTCTATTCATCCGCGTTAATCCGCGGTTCAATCTGTGTTCATCTGCGCTCCCATATTTAAAATTCTATCGATTTTTCTTCTGTTTTTGCCATTGCGGATGCGGGCCCAAGACGCCGGACAATTTCAGACTCAAGGCATTTGAGTTGTTCGGGGCTGAGAGGCTGGTGACGATCACGACTGTTGATGAAGAAAATATCCTCGGCGCGCTCGCCGTAGGTCGCCACCTTGGCGGCCACCAGGTTCACCCGGCATTGCTTGAGCGCGAGCGCCACCTGATAGAGCAGCCCCAGACGGTCCTGTGCCGTTACTTCCATGATGGTGAGCAGGCCCTTCGGCGAGGGGCTGAACAGGACACGCGTTTCGATCGGGAAGTGCTTGAGCTGGCGTTGCAGGCCCGTGGATCGAATATCACGGCCCGGTTGCGGATGCAGGAGTTGGTCGCGCATCGCCTTTTGCAGTTGTGATAGCGCACGGGCATCGCTCACCGGTTGCCCATTGTGGTCGAGCACGACAAAGGTATCGAGCGCAAAGCCGTTGCGCAGCGTGTGGATGCGGGCATCCATGATCGACAGGTTCAGGCGGTCGAAGCCCGCGGTCATGACCACGAACAGGTCATCGCGATCGGGGCTGTAGATGAGAAATTCGCTGCCACCGATTTCCGGTGTGTAGCGCGTGGCCACGATCGGCAGATCAGTGGCAGGCGCTTCGGCGAGGACCTGGGCGTGCCAGGCGAGGCTGTCCACGTCGTAAGGCAGAAAATACTCTTCATCCAGATCCTGCCAGAACCGGGCGACAGCCTTTTCCGGAAGCCCGGTCGGACGCAGCTTGTCCAGCGTGGATCGGCGCAGATCCGCGATATGCTCTTCAAGATCGATGGGTTGGGCGATGCCGCGCCGCAGCAGCCGTGTGGTGGCGCTGTGGAGCTGCGACAGCAACCGGCCTTTCCAGGCGTTCCAGACGGTCGGACTGGTGCCACGCATGTCCGCGACCGTGAGCAGGTAGAGGTTGTCGAGGTGTTCCTGGTCGCCGACCCGCTGGGCGAAGCGCAGGACGACATCCGGGTCGGAGATGTCCTCGCGTTGGGCGGTGCTCGACATCACCAGGTGATGACGCACCAGCCAGCAGACGAAGCGGGTGTCGTACTCGCTGAGATTGTGCAGACGGCAGAAGGCCTCGGCCTCCTTTTCACCCAGCTGCGAATGGTCGCCCCCGCGCCCCTTGGCGATGTCATGAAAAAGGCCTCCCAGATACAAACGCTCGGGCTTGAACAGTTTCTGGATGAGTTCGCTGGCGAGCGGGAATTCACCGCGGAATTCCGGCAGCGTGAAGCGGCGCAGGTTGCGCACGACCATGAGCGAGTGGGCATCGACCGTGTATACGTGGAACAGGTCGTGCTGCATCTGGCCGACGATGCGACCGAAGGCGGGGAGGTAGGCGCCCAGCACGCCGTAGGCGTTCATGCGCCGCAGCTCGTGCGTGATGCCGCGCGGCTGGCGCATGATCTCCATGAACAGGCTGCGGCAGGCGAGGTCCTTGCGGAACTTGTTGTCGATCCGGTGGAGATTCGCGCGCACCAGACGAATGGTACCGGCGCGCACGCCCTTGAGTTTGGGGTGCTGCTGCATGATCAGGAACATTTCCAGCAGCGCAAACGGCGCGCGCTCGAATACCCGCGAGTGCGTGACCTCCAGGAAGCCGAGATGGGACTGGAAGCGACGGTTGATGGGGCGGATCTTGATGCGCCAGTGTGCGAGGATGGCCTCTTCGAAGTGCTGTAGCAGGATTTCGTTGAGCAGGGACAGTTCCTTGACGGTCCGGTAGTAGCGCTTCATGAACTGTTCGACGGCGAGGAATCCGGGACGGTCGACATAGCCGAAATGGCTGGCGAGTTCACGCTGGTGGTCGAACAGCAGGCGGTCCTCGCGCCTGCCGGCGAGATAGTGCAGGCCGGCGCGCACGTGCCACAGGAAGTTTCTTCCACGGATCAGCGTGTGATATTCCTCCTCACTCAGGAAGCCGCGTTCCACCAGATCGTGCAGCGAGGTGGTATCGAAATGCCGCTGCGTCACCCACGAGATCATGTGGATGTCGCGCAATCCACCCGGGCCATCCTTGATATTCGGCTCCAGGTTGTAGGCGGTGTCGTGGAAGTGGTGATGCCGGAGGATCTGTTCCTGGCGCTTGGCGGCGAAGAACTTTCGGCTCGGCCATATTTTCGAGGCATGCGTCATTTGGCGCATCTTTCGGAACAGTTCCTCGTCGCCCTCGAGAAAACGCGCTTCCATGAGATTCGTCGCCACGGAGATGTCGCCCTTCGCTTCGCGCACGCAGTCCTTCAACGTGCGTACGCTGTGGCCGACCTCGATCCCCATGTCCCAGAAGAAACGGATCAGGGCTTCGACGAAAGCTTGTGCTTTCGTCGGTTTGTCCTTCTCGAGCAGCACCATGAGGTCGATGTCCGAGGCGGGATGCAGTTCACCGCGCCCATAGCCGCCCACGGCCACCAGGGCGATGCGAAAACCAGCCGGCAGCAGGGGCAAGTGCCGCTTCCAGGCGCGCACGATGAGTTGATCGACGAACTTGGCGTGTGCGCTCACCAGAAGCGTGGCGCCGCTGTTTTCGAAAAAACGTTTTTTGAGATTCGCGCGCCCGGTCTGCAACGCGGCGCGAAACAGCGGCAGGGGCTTATCGGCGCCGGCCAGCGATTGGTCGAATTCACGGCTGCTGAACAGGTTATCCTTGGCGCTGGCCATGTTAGCTCTAATAAAAAGAATATGATTCTGAACCGCCAGGGCGCCAGGGTCGCCAGGAAAAGCGAAACTCGGGAATCTCAATCCCTGGCGTTCCTGGCGTCCTGGCGGTCAATTTCATTTTTACATCACGGGTCGTCGCCGGGAATGAGCGTAAGTATTTCGTGGCCTGTCTCCGTCACCAGCACGGTATGTTCCCACTGCGCGGAAAGCGAATGGTCGCGCGTGACCACGGTCCAGTTGTCAGGCAGCAGTTTTACTTCCTTCTTGCCGGCATTGATCATGGGTTCGACGGTGAAGGTCATGCCGGGCTCCAGCGCCATTCCCGTTTCCGGCTGTCCGTAGTGCAACACCTGCGGGTCTTCGTGGAATTCGCGCCCGATGCCGTGACCGCAATATTCGCGCACGACCGAGAAACCGTGCGCCTCGGCGTGCCGCTGGATGGCGTGGCCGATATCGCCGAGCCGCTTTCCCCGCCGCACGATCTCGATACCCTTCATCATGCACTCGTGCGTGATCTGCACCAGGCGCCTGGCCTGCACGGAAGGCTCACCCACAAAAAACATTTTGCTGGTGTCGCCGTGATATCCGTCCTTGATGACGGTGACATCGATGTTGACGATGTCGCCTTTCTTGAGTTTTTTGTCGCCCGGGATGCCATGACATACCTGATGATTCACCGAGGTGCAGATGGAGCGCGGGAAGCCCTTGTAGTCGAGCGGTGCCGGGACGGCCTGCTGCACGTTGACGATGTAGTCGTGGCAGATCCGGTCGAGCTCGCCGGTCGTGATCCCCGGCTGGACGTGGGGCCGTATCATGCGCAGCACCTCGGCGGCGAGCCGGCCGGCGACGCGCATTTTTTCGATTTCAGCGGGGGTTTTGATGGTGACGGGCATAAGTGCTTTGCGGCTGGCGTATTGTCCGGGAATAACGCTGTTTTAAAAAGCCCTTTTGATGGTTGGCTTTCATCCAAACCCATGAAAACATTGTCGTAATAGCCTTGCTGTGGTATAAAGCCGCCCGCAGTAGAACAGTTATTGATCCGGCATTGGTCATCCTGAACGAAGCCGGTCCAGATGGCGGTGTTCGTGGCCTTATTCAAGGTGCGGAATGCCGGATCAATAACGAAAAATCGTATGAATTTTCGGTTTTCTCGAGGCGGTAAGAGCACTCTGTATCGTATGTGCAAGAGTAATGTTTTGCAGATACGTTCAAAATGATTCGCTCCGCCTCGATAAAACCCTAAACCCACACGCGGCACCGTCACATGTATCCGGGTGCCCCGCACCTGACGCTTCATGCTTAGCTGGCTAAAGGCCACGATGCATGAAGCGTCAGGTGCGGGGTTGATACATGGGGTCCGCGGCGGAAAAACCCGAAGGAGATATCATGAGCAATGTCACCATGCGCCAGATGCTGGAGGCCGGCGTGCATTTCGGCCACCAGACGCGTTTCTGGCACCCCAAGATGCGCCCCTATATTTTCGGCGAGCGCAACCGCATCCACATCATCAACCTGGAAAAGACCCTGCCGCTGTTCAACGAGGCGATGGGGTACCTGACCAGGCTCGCCGGTAACGGCGGCGCGATCCTGTTTGTCGGCACCAAGCGTCAGGCGACCGACATCATCGGTGAGGAGGCGGCCCGCTGCGGCAGCCCCTACGTGAACCATCGCTGGCTGGGCGGGATGCTGACCAATTACCGCACCGTGAAAAAATCCATCGAGCGTCTGAAAATGCTCGAATCGATACTGGCGGACGAAACCAGCAGCCAGAAGCTTTCCAAAAAGGAACTGCTCACCCTCGATCGCGAACGCGTCAAGCTCGAAAAGAGTCTGGGCGGCATCAAGGAGATGTCCGGCCTGCCCGACGCCGTATTCGTCATCGACGTGGGCCACGAATACATCGCCGTTTCCGAGGCGAAGAAACTGAACATACCCGTTGTCGCCGTGGTCGATTCCAACTGCAAGCCCGATGGCGTGGATTACGTCATTCCGGGCAACGATGACGCCATTCGCGCCATCCAGCTTTACGCCCGCGCGGCGGCGGACGCGATTCTTATTGGTCGCGAGCAGCACCAGGCCGCGATTGTGTCGGGCGACGAGGAGTTCGTCGAAGTGAAGGAAGAACCGGCCAAGATCAAGGTCGTCGCCAGGAAAAAGATGGCGGCTCCGCCAGAAGCCGCGTCGGAAGATAAGGCGACGGACGAAGCCGGTGGAAAACCGGCGGTCAAACTGAAGCGTAGCGTGCGTGCCAAGCCCAAAAGCGGCGGGCACGCGAAAAAAGAGGTGCTCCCAGGCAATGACGACGAACAACAGACGTGACAACATCAAGGGGGCATTGCCCCCTTGATTTTAGGAATATCTGATTAATTATGATTATTTGACGCAAAGACGCAGGAGCGGTACAGGGATGTACCGGTTGCGGAGCCGAGGACGCAAAGGCGCAAAGAAAAACTCAGAAAAATATCCTGGAAAATCTTTGCGTCTTTGCGACTTTGCGTCAGAAATTAATAATCGGAGGTTTCTTTACATCTGCGTTTATCCGCGTTCATCTGCGGTTCCAAAGTAATATTATTTTTTGGGAAAACATATGAGCATCTCAGCACTACAAGTAAAAGAACTTCGCGAGCGCACCGGACTGGGCATGATGGAATGCAAGGCGGCGCTCACGGAAACGAATGGAGACATGGAGGCCGCGGCCGATTTGTTGCGCACGCGCGCGGGTGCCAAGGTCGAGAAAAAAGCCGGGCGCATCGCCGCCGAGGGCACGATCGCTATTCATGTGAGCCCCGATCGCAAGACCGCCGCCATGGTCGAGGTGAATTGCGAAACCGATTTCGTCGCCAAGGGCGACGAAATCATGGCCTTTGCCGTCGCCACCGCGGTGCGCGTGGTTCACGCCCAGCCGGCCGATGTGGACGCGCTTTACAAGCTTCCATACCAGGCTGGCGCTCCGGCCACCATCGCCCAATCGCGCGAGGGCCTGGTCATGAAACTGGGCGAGAATATCAACGTCCGGCGTTTCGAGAGACTGACGACGGACAAAGGTCATATTGGCAGCTATGTTCACGGACGCAAGATCGGCGTGCTGGTGGTGATGGACGGCGGCGATGAAGCGCTTGCCAGGGATATCGCCATGCATGTCGCCGCCAGCCGGCCCGAATATGTTTCCAGGGATCAGGTACCGGCCGCGGCCGTCGCCAAGGAAAAGGAGATATTCACCGAGCAGGCCGGCAGCAGCGGCAAGCCGGCGGACATCGTTGAAAAAATGGTTATGGGCCGGGTCAACAAGTATCTCAATGAAATTACCCTGCTGGGGCAACCCTTCGTGAAGGACCCGGACACCACGGTCGAAAAACTGCTCAAGTCCAAAGGGACGGTCGTGAAAGGCTTCATCCGCTATGAAGTCGGCGAAGGCCTGGAGAAACGGTCGGACAATTTCGCCGCCGAAGTGATGGCGACGGTTAAGAGTGTCTAAAGTACGGTTTGATTAATTATGACCACTTGCCGCAAAGACGCGAAGGCGCAAAGAAAAGCTCGAAAAAATAAACACAAAAATCTTTGCGTCTTTGCGACTCTGCGGCAAAAACTAATAAATCAGAGCTTCCTAACGGAGATTAGCTTCCGATGAGCGCCTCCGGGGTTCCTGCTTACCGCCGCGTGCTTCTCAAGCTCTCCGGCGAGGCGCTGATGGGTTCCGACGCCTACGGGATCAATCGCGAAGTGCTGGCGCGCGTCGCCTCCGAGATCAAAGCGGTTGTCGCCACCGGCATCCAGCTCGCCATCGTGATCGGTGGCGGCAATATTTTTCGTGGCATCGCCCCCTCGGCCCAGGGCATGGACCGGGCCTCGGCCGATTACATGGGCATGCTCGCCACCGTGATCAATTCACTGGCCATGCAGGACGCGCTGGAGAAGCTGGATGTTCCCGTGCGCGTGCAGTCGGCCCTGCGGGTCGACCAGGTGGTGGAGCCCTACATCCGCCGCCGCGCGATACGGCATCTCGAGCAGGGGCGCGTGGTGATCTTCGCGGCCGGCACCGGCAATCCATTCTTCACCACCGATACCGCGGCGACGCTGCGCGGCATGGAAATCGGCGCCGACGTCGTGCTCAAGGCCACCAAGGTGGACGGCGTGTACGACCGCGATCCGGTGAAGCACGCCGACGCCAGGCGTTTCGAAACCATCAGCTATGATGAAGTCCTGGACCAGCGGCTGGGCGTGATGGACGCCGCCTCGATCGCCCTGTGCCGCGACCAGAACATGCACGTGCGCGTATTCAGCATTCATAAGGCCGGCAACCTGATGCGTGTTTGCCGGGGAGAAAATGTCGGCACACTCGTAAAAGGAGGCTAGCCTTGACGCAACCGGTTGAGAGCATCAAGAAAGACGCGGAGACGCGCATGGCGAAGTCGGTGGAGACGCTGAAAAACGATCTGGGAAAGATCCGCACCGGCCGGGCCCATCCCGGCCTGCTCGAAAACGTGCGCGTCGATTACTATGGCAACCAGACGCCGCTGAACCAGGTGGCCAACGTCTCGGCCGCGGATGCCCGAACCCTGACGGTGACGCCTTACGACAAGGGCCAGGCCGCGGCGATCGAAAAGGCAATCCGTGAGTCCGATCTCGGACTGAACCCCATGTCGACGGGCGGCGTTATCCGCGTGCCGCTGCCGGCGTTGACCGAGGAACGCCGCAAGGAACTCTCCAAGCACGCGCGTGCCGAAGGCGAGAACGCCAAGGTGGCGATCCGCAATGTGCGCCGTGACTCGAACCAGCACCTGAAGGATGCCCTGAAGAAAAAGCTCATCACCGAGGACGATGACAAGCGCGCGGAAGAGGCGGTGCAGAAATTCACGGATCGTTTCATCGGTGAGATCGACAAGCTGGTGGCGGCCAAGGAAAAGGACATCATGCAGGTATAACGATGGGTTCCACCGCAAAGGCGCAAAGAGCGCAAAGGATTTTCTCAATAAAAAATCATGCTTTTCTTTGCGTCCTCTGCGACTTTGCGGTGAGAAAAGATTTTTTAGGAAGTGATTTTACGTATGGATAAAACCGGCCATAACGATCCAGCGGCGCTGCTGGCGGCGCGATCCGACATCCCGTGCCACGTGGCCGTCATCATGGACGGCAACGGCCGCTGGGCCAAGGGCCACGGGTTGCCCCGCATCGCCGGCCACCGCAAGGGCGTGGAGCGCGTGCGCGATATGGTGTCAGGCTGCATTGAAAAGGGAATCAAGCACCTCACGCTCTATGCCTTCAGCAGTGAAAACTGGCGTCGGCCACCGCAGGAAGTCCAGCTGCTCATGGATCTGTTTCTGAGCGCACTGGGAAACGAGATCAAGAAGCTGCACAAGAATAATGTCCGTTTCCGCGTCATCGGCGATAGCGCGCGCTTTGGCGAGAAAATCACCTCGCGCATCCGGCGGGCGGAAACACTGACGCGGGAAAACCAGGCGCTCACACTTACCATCGCCGCCAATTACGGCGGGCGCTGGGATATCGCGCAGGCTTGCGCACAGCTGGCCCGTCGCGCCAAGATCGGCGAAATCGATCCTGCGGCAATCACGGAAGCAAGCATCGAACCTTTTCTCAGTCTGGCCGGCGCGCCGGAGCCGGATCTTTTCATCCGCACCGGAGGAGAGCAGCGCGTCAGCAATTTCCTGTTGTGGCAACTTGCCTACACCGAGATGTATTTCACGCCGGTCCTGTGGCCGGATTTCGATCGTGCGCAATTCGAGCAGGCACTTGCCTCGTATGCCGGACGCCAGCGCCGTTTCGGTCTGACCGGTGATCAGATCGAAGCCGCGCGCCATGCTTAAACAGCGCATCCTGACAGCCATTGTTCTCGTCCCGCTGCTGGTGGCGGCGCTGTTCTATCTTTCCCTCCCGTGGATTGCCTTGCTGTTCGGTGTTTTCATCGCCGCGGCGGCATGGGAGTGGGCCGGATTGTCCGGCCTGCGACGATTCCCGGCCAAGGCCGCTTACGTGGCCTGCCTTCTGCTGTTCGGTGCGCTGGGACTGAATGCCATACCGCTTCAGCGCGACCTGATCGTCGCACTCCTGGCCGCGGCTGTGTTGTGGTGGCTGTGGGCGCTGGTCGAGCTCATCAGCCGGCCCGATGCAAACAAGGGAATGTTCACGACGCTGCCCGGCAGGGTTGTCGGCGGCTTTCTGATTCTCGTTCCCCTGTGGATTGCATCGGTTTATCTTCTGGCAGCGGACGACGAAAGACCACGGACACTGCTGTTTCTGTTTGTGCTCGTGTGGGTGGCGGACAGCGCCGCCTATTTTGCCGGCTCGGTTATGGGCCGAACCAAACTTGCCCCGCATATCAGTCCGGGCAAGACGGTGGAAGGCGTTGCCGGCGGGGTGCTGGGCGTCGTGCTGCTGGCCTGGCTTTGTGGGACAATGATCTGGAAATTCGAGGGAACGCTGCTGGCGCTGTGGACGGGATTGGCGGCCTTGACGGCATTGTTTTCGGTGGTCGGCGACCTGACGGAAAGCAAGCTCAAGCGTATTGCCGGCGTCAAGGACAGCGGCAAGCTGCTCCCGGGTCACGGCGGCGTATTGGACCGTATAGATGCCCTGACCGCCGCGGCGCCGGTCTTCGCGCTGGGCGCGATTCTTCTGTTGAAGTATTGACACATGACCATCACGGATAAAAATTCCTCCAGGGAACGGCCTGATCGCGGGATCCGCGGTGTAACCATTCTGGGATCCACCGGCTCCATCGGGATCAATACGCTCGATGTGCTCGCGCGTCATTCCGGGAAATATCGCATCGTGGCGCTGACCGCCAACACGCAGGTCGACCGTCTTTTCGAACAGTGCCGGCGTTTTCTCCCGCTGAAGGCGGTCATGCTCGACCCGCGCGCCGCCGCCCAATTGAAGGAAAAAGTACAGCAGGCTGGACTCGATATCGACGTGCTGTCCGGCGTGGACGGCCTGAACGCGGTGGCGACGCACACACAAGCGCACATCGTTGTCGCGGCCATCGTCGGCGCTGCCGGTCTGCTGCCTACACTTACTGCCGTACGGGCAGGGAAGCGCGTGCTTCTGGCGAACAAGGAACCGCTGGTGATGTCCGGCCATGTCTTCATCGAGGAAGCACAACGCTGTGGCGCCGAGCTGCTGCCGGTAGACAGCGAACACAACGCCATTTTCCAGTGCATGCCGGACGGTTTCCGCGCCGGCAACCCGGCGGCTGCCGTGCGGCGCATTTTTCTGACCTGCTCGGGCGGACCTTTTCGCGCGGCGACGCCCGAATCGCTGGCCGCGGTGACACCGGAACAGGCCTGTGCCCATCCCAACTGGGTCATGGGCCGGAAGATTTCCGTGGACTCCGCGACCTTGATGAACAAGGGACTTGAACTGATCGAGGCCGGCTGGCTGTTTGGTGTGACACCCGATCAGGTGGAGATCGTCATACATCCCCAGAGCGTGATTCATTCGCTGGTCGAGTACGTCGATGGTTCGGTGCTGGCGCAACTGGGAAATCCGGATATGCGCACGCCGATCGCACATGCCCTGGCCTGGCCGGACCGGATTGAATCCGGCGTGAAAAGCCTCAACCTGCTCGAGGTGGCGCGCCTGGATTTCAGCCCGCCGGATATGGAACGTTTTCCGTGCCTGCGGCTGGCGTATGAAGCGGCGCGCGGTGGCGGCACCATGCCGGCCATTCTGAATGCGGCCAATGAAGTGGCGGTGCAGGCCTTCCTGGACCGGCGCATCGGATTTACCGATATCCCGCGCGTGATCGAGCATACGCTTTCGAGCCTGCCGGCCAGTCGGGATGTTCAACTCGATGCCGTGTTGTCGAGTGACTTGCGCGCCCGCGATGTGGCGAGCAGTTTTATCGCGGCGCGGGAACCGCGCGTAGGGCAAGGTGTTTCATGATGGACTTACTTTATTATGCCGGCGCTTTTGTGGTGGCCCTGGGCATCCTGATCACGGTGCACGAATTCGGCCATTTCTGGGTGGCCCGGCGTCTGGGGGTCAAGGTGCTGCGTTTTTCCGTTGGCTTCGGAAAACCGTTGTGGTCGCGCCACGTGGGGAAAGACAACATGGAGCTGGCCATCGGAACGTTTCCGCTGGGTGGTTACGTGAAAATGCTGGATGAGACCGAGGGCAATGTGCCGGCAGCGGAGGTGCATCGGGCATTCAACCGCCAGCATGTCTGGAAGCGCATGGCCATCGTGATCGCGGGCCCCTTGTTCAATTTCCTTTTCGCCATTCTGGCCTATTGGGCGATTTACATGATCGGTGTGGACGGTATCCAGCCGGTGGTCGGCAAGGTTGTCGAAGGTTCGATCGCGCAGCAGGCCGGGTTCCAGGCCGGAGACACAATTATCAGCATTGACGGGAAAGAGGTGCAGAGCTGGGACCATCGACGCCTGTATGTGTTTCAGCGGGCGCTGGATCGTGCACGGATGATGTTTGAAGTGCGCGACACCCAGGGCCGGATGAAGCGGCTCGAGCTGGATCTCTCGAACTTCCCCGTCCAGGATGTGAATTCCTCGCTGGTTGAGCGCGGCATCGGCCTGATCGGATATTTTCCGGAGGCGCTGCCGGTTATTGGCGCGATCGAAGCGGGACCCGCCATGCGCGCGGGAATGGAGGTGGGCGATCGTCTGGTGGAAGTCAATTCCCAACCCGTGCAAACCTGGGAGGAGCTGGTCACGCTGGTCAGCAATAACCCGGGCAATTCCATCCACATTGTTGTGGAGCGCGATGGGAAGCGACATGATTTCGATGTCACGCCCGATGCCGTCGAGCAGGGGAGCGAGACGATCGGGCGCATCAATATCCGTCCTCAATTCAGCGAAATACCCGATGACATGCGGGTCAAGGTCCGTTTCGGCCTTACATCGGCATTGATGGAAGGGATCGGCAACACCTGGAGGATGTCAGCGCTTACGCTGGAGATGCTCTACCGGATGTTGAAGCTCGAAGTGTCGACACGCAACATCAGCGGGCCGATCACCATCGCGCAGTATGCCGGTTATTCCGCCAAGGTTGGCGCCGGGCAGTTTGTGCTGTTCCTGGCGGTCATCAGCATCAGCCTGGGAGTGTTGAATCTGTTGCCCATTCCGGTACTCGATGGCGGACACTTAATGTATTACATTATCGAGGCCGTGAAGGGCAGTCCGCTTCCCGAAAGCGTGCTGGTGTGGGGTCAGCAGATCGGGGTGGCCCTGCTCGTCGGCCTGATGGTGCTGGCCTTCTATAATGATTTGACCCGGATTTTCCTCTGAACGATTGCCGCTTGCCCGAATCCATAACAAATCCTGACGAATGAAACGATTTTTCGCGGCATTTCTCCTCGGTGTTCTTTGCATGTCCGCCAGCCAGGCGATGGAGTCCTTTGTCATCAAGGACATTCGCGTGGAAGGATTGCAGCGCATTTCAGCGGGCACCGTGTTCAATTATCTTCCGGTCAAGATTGGCGACACGCTGACCGAAAAGAAATCCCAGGACGCCGTGCGCGCCCTGTTCAAGACGGGGTTTTTCCGGGACGTGCATCTGGAGCGGGACCGGGACGTCCTGATTGTGAACGTGGTGGAGCGGCCCTCCATTGCCGGCATCAAGATTGCCGGCGCCAAGGAAATGTCGGAAGAAGACCTGAAAAAGGGCCTGAAGGAAGTGGGACTGGCCGAAGGCCGCGTGTTCAACAAGTCGCTGCTGGACCGGGTGGAACAGGAACTGCGACAGCAGTATTTCAGCCGCGGTTATTATGCGGTCAGCATTCTGCCGACGGTGACGCCGCTTGAACGCAACCGCGTGGACATCAATATCGAGGTGGCGGAAGGCAAGGTGGCGCGCATCCGTGAGATCAACCTCGTGGGTAACCAGATCTTCCCCGACAAGAAACTGCTGGAACTTTTCACTCTCGGCCCCAAACCGTGGTATGCCCTTTTTTCCAGCCGCGACAAATACTCCAAACAGAAACTGGCCGGCGATCTGGAACGGCTGCGCAATTTCTATCAGGACCAGGGATTCCTCGAATTCAACAGCGACTCCACCCAGGTATCCATAACGCCGGACAAGGAGAAGATTTATATCACGATCAATTTCACGGAAGGCAAAAAATACACCGTAACCGGCTACAAACTGGCCGGAACCTTCGTGGTCCCCGAGACCGAACTGAACAGCCTGATTAGCATCAAGCCGGGCAGTGTTTTTTCGCGCAAGGAGGTCACGGAAACCACCAAGAAAATGTCCGACCGCCTTGCCAACGACGGTTATGCCTTCGCCAATGTCAACGCCATCCCCGAGGTGGACAAGGACAAGTCGGAGGTGTTCTTCACCTTTTTTGTCGATCCCGGCCGTCGTATTTATGTGCGGCGTGTCAACTTTGCCGGCAATGTCGCCACGCGTGACGAAGTGTTGCGCCGCGAGATGCGCCAGCTCGAGGGCGGGTGGTACAACGCCGCGAAGATCCAGCGTTCGCGCGTGCGCCTTCAGCGTCTCGGTTTTTTCGAGGACGTGAACGTGGAAACGCCCACGGTGCCCGGGGTGGCGGATCAGGTGGATGTCAACGTCAACGTCAAGGAACGTCCCACGGGCAATCTTATGTTGGGCGTGGGTTATTCGGACACCGACGGCCTGCTCTTGAACGCCAGCGTTACCCAAAGCAATCTGTTCGGTACTGGTAAGGAACTGGGTTTCAGTTTCGACAACTCGGCCTCTGTCACCAATTTCAATATTCGTTATGTCAATCCCTATTACACCAAGGACGGTGTGAGTCGTGGTTTCAATATTTTTTCAAGCACCGTCGATGCCAGCCGTGCGAATACCGCGGCGTATTCGGCGGACACCCGGGGGGTGGGCGTGTTTTTCGGGATACCCTTGAGCGAAGACAATAGGGTGGACATAGGCGCCGACGTGGAAATAATTGATCTGCACACCAACACCAGCAGCGCCCAGGTCGCCCAGGATTTTGTTGCCCAGCATGGTTCCTCGAACACCGTCCCGAAGATCACGCTCGGCTGGTCGCATGACACCCTCGACAGTCTGCTTTTGCCAACCTCGGGAACCTTGCAACGCTTTACTGCCGAAATATCGATTCCTGGCACCGACATCGAATACTACAAGCTGACTTACCTTGCCGGCCGCTACTGGCCGCTCAGCAAGACCTTTACGTTCAAAATGAAGGGAGAGCTCGGTTACGGCAATGGCTATGGCGATACGGATGCGTTGCCGTTTTACAAGAATTTCTACGCCGGCGGCAGCAGCACGGTGCGAGGCTTCAGTTCGCGCTCGCTGGGCCCGCGGGACACCCTGCCGCCGAACGACCCCATCGGTGGCGACCAGCGGGTGCTGGTGAACGCGGAATTGCTGTTTCCGCTGCCCGGCTCGTCGACAGACAACAAGTCCATGCGGCTCAGCCTTTTCACCGACGGGGGCATGGTGTACGGTCCGGGTGAAAAGCTCGATCTCGGCCAGTTGCGCTATTCAGCCGGTTTGGCGTTTAATTGGTTCTCGCCCGTCGGACCGCTCAGCTTCAGCTACGCGATCCCCCTGAACGATAAACCGGGCGATCGAATCGAATCGTTCCAGTTCACGCTGGGTGTGCCGCTGCGATAACTATCAGGAGGTTGTTTTGCGCATCAGAACCATCGTATTCAGGACAGTTGTGTGCGTGCTTGGCGCAGGCGCCATGCCGGTTTCGGCCCTGTCGGCGGAGCTCAAGATCGGATACGTCAACGCGGTCAAGGTTATCGAGGAAGCCCCGCAGGGAGAGGCCGCGCTCAAGAAACTCGAGGCGGAATTCGCGCCGCGCGACAAGCAGATTGTCGAGATGCAGAACAAGCTCAAACAACTGGAACAGGAGTTGGAGAAGAATGCGCTGGTGTTGAAGGATACCGAGCATCGCTCCAAGGAATTCGAAATTGTTTCATTAAAGCGCGACCTGCGCCGCGCCACGCAGGAATTCCGCGAGGATTACAACCTGAGGCGCAACGAGGAACTGGCCGCGCTTCAGAAGATCGTGCAAAAGACGATCGCGGAGATCGCCAAACTGGAAAATTACGACCTCATCCTGGAGAGCGCTGTTTACGCCGGTCCCAAGGCGGACATCACCGAAAAAATCCTGAAAAAACTGGGGAAGAAATAACGCACGATGGCCGTCACTCTCGCAGAGCTGGCGCGGCGCTTCCAGGGCAGGGTGCGGGGAAATCCTGATCGCATCATCGAGCGCGTGGCGTCGCTGGAGAGCGCCGGTCCGAACGACATTGCCTACCTGAGCGACAAAAAATATCTGCCGAAACTTGCGAGCACCGCGGCCGGCGCGGTCATTCTGACCGAATCCGATGCCTCCGGCTTCGCCGGTTCTGCATTAATCGTCGACGATCCCCATCTGTGCTTCGCGCGGGTCGCGTTGCTGTTGCATCCACTGCCGGTGTTCAAGCCGGGCGCGCATGCCACGGCGGTCGTCAGCCCGACGGCGCGCGTCGCGGCAACGGCCTGGATCGGGCCGCATTCCGTGGTTGAGAGCGGTGCCGAGATCGGGGATGATGTGTACATCGGGCCCGGATGTCTCATTGGCAATAAAGTGACTGTTGGCGCGCGCACCAGGCTGGTCGGACACGTGGCGATTGGTGATCGATGCGTGATGGGTGAAGGCTGCCTGTTTCATCCCGGCGCGGTGATTGGAAGCGACGGTTTTGGTTACGCCAGGGACGGAGAACAATGGCAGAAGGTGCCACAACTCGGACGCGTGGTTATAGGGAATAATGTGGAGGTAGGAGCAAACACAACCATCGACCGGGGCGCCTTGAATGACACAGTCATTGGCAACGGCGTGAAATTGGATAACCAGATACAAATCGCCCATAACGTGTGCATCGGCGATAACACCGCCATCGCGGCCTGTGTGGGGATCGCGGGCAGCACGAAGATCGGCCGGCGCTGCACCATAGGCGGGCAGGCGGGCATTACCGGGCATCTGGAAATTGCCGATGACGTGCATATTACCGCGGGATCCCTGGTGACGAGCTCGATAAAACAGGCGGGAGCCTATTCATCGAGCCTCAAGGCCGAGCCGGCGGAGAAGTGGCGCCGCAATGCGGCCAGGCTGCATCATCTCGACGAGATGGCGCGAAGACTGACCAGGCTGGAAGAAAAACTGCAACAGCATTCCGAGGAGCATGAAAATTGAACTCGCTGGATATCCATGAAGTTCTCAAATATCTGCCTCACCGTTATCCGTTTCTGTTGATCGATCGCGTCCTGGATTACACCGAGAACGGGTCGTTGACGGCCATCAAAAACGTAACCATGAACGAGCCTTTTTTCCAGGGGCACTTTCCTAATCGCCCGGTGATGCCGGGTGTGCTGATGATCGAGGCCATGGCGCAGGCCTGCGCCATTCTTTCATTCAAGATTATGGGCTCGTTGCCCAGTAAAAATTCCGTTTATTACTTTGTCGGCATTGACAAGGCGCGCTTCAAGCGGCCGGTGGAACCGGGCGATCAACTGGTGATCCAGGCACGGCTCAAGCGTCAGATGAAGGGCATCTGGCTTTTTGAGAGCAGCGCCCATGTCGGCGAGGAATTGTGCTGCAGCGCCGATTTGATGTGCACCTACAAGGAAGCCTGAGTGATCCATCCCCAGGCCATTGTTGACCCGGGCGCCCAGATCGGGAAAAACGTCCGGATTGGGGCATTCAGCGTCATCGGACCGGGCGTTGAGATCGACGACGCGACCTGGATCGGCCCGCACGTTGTCATCAACGGGCCAACGCGCATTGGAAAAAACAACAGGATTTATCAGTTCTCATCCCTCGGCGAAGCGCCACAGCATCTGGGCTACCAGGGCGAGCCCACCCGGCTTGAAATTGGCGACCGCAATATCATTCGGGAGTACTGCACGTTCAATCGTGGAACGGCTGCGGGAGGCGGGGTAACGCGGCTGGGCGACGATAATTTCATCATGGCTTATTGCCATGTCGCTCACGACTGCCGTGTCGGCCATCGCACGATTTTCGCCAATGGCACCAGTCTGGCGGGACACGCCATTGTCGAGGATTATGTCATTTTCGGCGGGTTCACGATGGTCCATCAATTTTGCCGCGTGGGCGCGCACACCATGACCGGCATCAGCACCGTGACGTTCAAGGACATCCCGCCCTATCTGCTCGTGGCCGGAAATACCGCGGTGCCGCACGGGCTGAATTTGCGCGGACTCAAGCGCCGGCAATTTTCCGAGTCTGCCATCGAGTCACTGCGACGTGCCTACAAAATCCTCTACAAGTCCGGCCTCCGCTTGAATGAAGCCCTGGCGCAGATCGAGGCGATCGGCAAAGAGTGCACCGAAGTACGCCATCTTGCCGATTTCATCAAAAGCTCGGAACGCGGCGTCATCCGTTAATCCGTGACGGGAAAATCCGCTATCAGGGTCGGCATCGTGGCCGGGGAAGCGTCCGGCGATCTGCTGGGCGCCGGGCTGCTACGCGAGATCAAGAAACGGCTCCCGGTTGTTTCCTTCGAAGGTATCGGTGGACCGCAAATGCAGGCGCTGGGCTGCCTCAGTCTTTTCCCCATGGACCGGCTTTCCGTCATCGGGTTCGAGGGTGTCGACAAATACCCGGAAATTATCGGCATACGCAACAAGCTTGCCGATCAGTTTCTGTCCAGCCCTCCGGATCTGTTTATCGGCATCGATGTCCCTGATTTCAATCTCGGCCTGGAAGAAAAACTGAAGGCCGCCGGTATTCCGACGATGCACTATGTCAGCCCCACGGTGTGGGCCTGGCGCGGTTACCGCATCCGGAAAATCCGGCGCGCCGTCGACCATATGCTGACCTTGTTTCCGTTCGAGGCCAGCTATTATCGCAAGCATCACGTGCCGGTTACTTTCGTGGGCCATCCTCTGGCCGATCAGATCGACGATCGTTCCGGCTCGGCCGCCATGCGCCGCGCGCTGCATCTGCCCGCCAGGGGCGTCGTGGTCGCCCTGTTACCCGGGAGCCGCCGCAGCGAACTTAAACGCCACGCTGACCTGTTTGTGAAAACGGCGTTGTGGCTGCACAAGCGCCATTCGAACATTCATTTTGTCGCCCCGTTTGTGAGCCCCGAGACCAGGGCTATTTTCGAGCAGGCCTTGTTCCGGCAGGGCGCGTGGTTCCTGCCCGTGACCATTGTCGCCAATCAGTCGCGCGACGCCATGGCGGCGGCGGACATCGTGCTGCTGGCCTCCGGCACGGCCACCCTCGAGGCCGCGCTGCTCAAAAAACCGATGGTCGTCACCTACAAAATGTCCTGGTTGTCCTACCTGCTGGTCCAGCCGTTTCTGCATGTGAATTTGTACGCCTTGCCCAATATTCTGGCGGGCCGCAAAATCGTGCCGGAACTGATGCAGCGCGAGGCCGTGCCGGAAAAACTGGGAATAGCCGTGGAGGATTTTCTAACCCACCGTGACAAGGTTCGAGCGTTGCGGGCGACGCTTTCCGGCATCCGTCGTTCCCTGCGCCGGAATGCGGACGCGCGCGCGGCGGAGGCGGTTATCCGGTTGCTCAAATCGCGCCAGCCAGCGCCAAAGAAATCCTGATCATGATGGTTTGAAATAAATGCCAAACGTTCCCGATGCACAAATGCTGATTGCCGGCGTCGATGAAGTGGGCCGCGGACCGCTCGCGGGACCGGTCGTCGCGGCGGCCGTGATCCTCGACGAAACCAGACCCATCGAGGGCCTGGCCGACTCCAAGACATTGAGCGCGTACCGGCGCGAGGAGCTTTCGGTTTTGATCAGGGAGCGCGCGCTCTGTTGGGCTTTGGGCAGGGCGGAGGTGGAGGAAATCGACCGGCTGAATATTTTACAGGCCAGCCTGCTGGCCATGCAGCGAGCCGTGATGGCGCTTACATTACAGCCGCAGCTGGTATTGGTGGACGGCAACCAGGCGCCCAGCTTGGCTTATCCTGTCACAACCGTAATTCGGGGGGACGCCACCGTGCCATCGATCTCCGCCGCCTCGATCTTGGCCAAGGTAGCGCGCGATGCCGAGATGTGCGAAATGGATCGGCGTTTCCCTGGCTACGACTTCTCACGCCACAAGGGTTATCCGACTTCTATGCATCTGGAAGCTCTCAAAAGGCTGGGTACCTGCCCGATCCACCGCCGCAGTTTTGCCCCGGTGCGGCAATTGTCGGAAATTTTGTGAAATTTCATCGCATACTACGATGATTCACCTATCCATTGGGAAACAAACAGTGAATTTACGACGCCAACAAGACATCAGCGATGAATTGCAGTAGAATATTTCAAAGAAATGACCGTGAACCTTGTTTCAGGGTCATGTCTGAATCATTTTGGAAATGCCTGTTCTCAAGAAAGACAGAATAAAACGTATTTGTGCTATTGCGTTGCAGCTCCCTCCGCCGACACATGCCTGCCCAGCGCTTTTTATTCTTTTACACACAACCTCTTTTCATGGACATGCAATGAAAAGTCGGCATGGTTTCCCTTCTCTCCTTACGGTGAGATTATTTTTTCTTTTCTGCCTGCTGGCAGTCAACCCATCCTGGGCGGCGGAATGGTGGCTGGAGCCTGCCTTGAGCCTGGGCGCGCAATACGATGACAACCCTGCCTTGACTTCATTCGCTCACACCTCCTCGCATGGCACCACGATTTCCCCAAGAGTGGATTTCGGTGCGCGGTCTTTGGCCTGGCAGGTCAATGGCAGCGCGGGCCTGACGCGCCGGAGCTACTCGAATGAAAACAGCCTGGGACGGGACAGCGAAAATTATGCCTGGTCGACCCAGTACAATCCCTCGGAACGGACCAGCTTCCGGCTGGATGGAAATCTGGCGTACGCGTCGAATCTGGTCAGCGAGGCATCCCCCGACCCCGACGTGGGCATCGTGGTGCTGAATAAGCAGAGGAAAACCAGCGGGTACGCACCGTCGTGGACCTGGTCCATGACGGAGCTTACCCAGCTGAATCTCGGCTACCAGAAAACCTCGGTATCTTACAAGGACGGCCTGAGATTCGGGTTGTTTGATAATGATTCGCACGGCGTGACGGGTGGCCTGGGGTATCAGGTATCGCCACAAAGCCGGGTGTTCGTCAACCTGGGCTATTCGATTTTTGACGTGCCGGAAAATAGTTTCGAATCGAATACCAGAAACTTGCAGGGCGGGGTCTCCCATAATTTCTCCGAAACCCTGAGCGCATCTCTTGCTATCGGTGCTCAGAAGACTGCGTCGGAGGGAATCGTCAGAAGATGCCTCCAGCGAGGTGTTTTCACCTTTGTGAACGGTCAGCTTTTCTTTAATCCCAATGCTTGCGCGCAGTTCGGTGATATATTTGTAAATCAAGACAACACCAGTTCCACATTGAGCGCCAGTCTTGCAAAACAGTTTACTGTTACAAACCTGAGTGCCAGCCTGAGCCGCTCACTGAATACCAGTGGATTTGGCACCTTGGTCCAAACCGATGCCTTCAATTTGCAGATCAGCCGGTCGTTTTCATCCTTGTTGACTGGCTCTCTTGCAATCAGCGCGGTCGACTATCGCTCGATCTTCGGTGATTTGACGACTGACGATCGCACGTTTTATCAGGTTAGCCCCAGCTTGAACTGGCAGTGGACCGAGAAGTTGTCAGTCGGCACGTCCTTGTCTTACAGGCGTTTCAAGCCCTACAGCGAACCCCAGGCCGCCGCGACGGGGCGCGCCATCTATCTGACAGTTACCTACCGTGGATCGAGAAAGTCTATTTCCCGTTGAAAAACAATGCGTTGTATATCTCTCGCTGAACAGGCAGGCGCGACGATCAATAAAAATATAAAATGAGGTTGTTTACTGAGAATTACGATTTACGGCCCTCCTAAGAAATACCGCCATTTTCTGCAAGAGCACGTCATCAACACCAATCTGAGAGTAGGAATGTGATGGAAGATCAGGCTAAAGAACTGAGAGATTATATTGACGCTTTCCGCCGGCACAGGACATCTATCCTGATTGTCGGCGCCACGCTCTTTGTCATCAGCTTGGGGGTGGCTATGCTATGGCCACCCACGTACCGATCCGCCGCAACCATTCTGATTGAAGAACAGCAGATTCCGTCCGACCTGGTTCGTTCCACTGTCACCTCATACGCTGCCCAGCGTATCCAGGTCATCAGCCAGCGCGTCATGACGCGTGCCAACCTGATGCAGGTTATCGAAAAATACGATTTGTATCGTGACAAGCGCCGCAAGGAAACCATCGAAGAAATTCTGGATAGCATGCGTCAGGACATTGGCCTGTCAATGATTAATGCCGATGTGATCGATCCGCGCAGCGGCCAGCCGACCAGATCGACTATTGCCTTCACATTGGCCTTTGAAAGCAATGATGCAAAAGTAGCTCAGAAAGTCGCCAATGAGCTTACCACTCTCTACCTGAACGAAAATCTCAAGACCCGCGCCGAAAAGGCCAGCGAAACCACCCTCTTTCTGACCTCAGAGTCGGAAAGACTGGGGCAATATATTGCCGGGCTCGATGGCAAGCTTGCCGAATTTAAGAGAAAAAACAGAGGCCGCCTGCCAGGATCGTCCCAGGCTACCATGCAATTCATTGACAGAACGGAAAGTGAGCTGTCCGATACCGAAAGTAAAATTCGCCTTCTGGAAGACCGTAAGATTTACCAGGAGGGTTTATTGGTCCAGGTGAGCCCCATGGGCACCGTTTCTGGACAAGGTGGCGAGCAGGTACAGGATCCCATCACCAGGCTCAAAATGCTTCGTTCCCAGTATTTCAATGTCTCCGCGAGATACTCTTCCGATCATCCCGATGTGCTCCAGATCAAGCGTCAGATTGAAGCGCTGGAAAAAAGTACCGGGTCTGTCGATTCATCCGGTGAACAGGCAAAAGAGCTGTCACGGCTACGTGCGGAATTGGCAACCGCCCGTGAAAAGTATTCCACGGACCATCCGGACGTTGTTCGCTTGACGAAAGCGGTAACTGCTCAAGAAGAGGCGCTTAAAAAGCGCTTGCCTCCGACGCCAGAAAGACTTGTTGCCGAAGAAAATCCTCAGAACCCAGCCTATATCACGCTGAAATCCCAGATTACGTCGGACAAGAACGAAATTGAGGCCTTGATCGTCAAGCGTAATGAGCTGAAGATCAAGTTGGCGGATTATGAAAAAAAGATGATTCAAACCCCTGAGGTGGAGCGTGAATATCTTGCTCTCATGCGTGATTACGAAAATTCTGTCAGAAAGTATCAGGACATCAAGGCAAAGCAGTTGGAAGCAGAAGTGGGGCAAGAGCTTGAAAAAGAACGGAAGGGTGAGCGGTTTTCGCTGATTGACCCTCCCCAGCTTCCGGAGGAGCCCATCAAGCCAAACCGTCCCGCGATTATCATACTGGGATTTCTGTTATCGATAACCGGCAGCTTTGGCTATGCTGTCGTGACTGAAAGTATGGACAGTTCTGTGCGCGGCGTTAAAGGCGTAACGGCGCTGATGGAAGCCGCCCCGTTGTCGGTGATTCCCTACATGAAAAACCGCGAAGATTCGATGCGCGCTGAGAAGACCCGAAAGATCGCCGTCGCCGCTTTTGCCGGTGGCCTGGTTTTGCTGGTTGTCCTGGCGCATTTCTTATGGACGCCGCTTGATGTTCTTTGGTTCAAAGGGTTGCGTAAGGTAGATACGGTCATCGGCGGTTAGGCCGAACTTCCTGCTATATTTTCTGTATAACAATCATCGGATTCGAACAGCCGCTATTTATGGAACGCATCAAGCAAGCGCTCGAAAAGGCGCGGTTGGAAAGGCAAAAAGCAGGTTCATCGGGGCAGCCATACACTCCCGGTGCCACAGGCGCTTCCGGGCCGGTAACCTACTCGCAAACCCGTACAGTCGGAGTGGCAAAAAATTTTCTGCAAGAAAAACGGGTTATCTCCGGGATCGAGCAGAATGCGTACACGGAATCCTATAAGATACTTCGCACACAGGTGTTGCAGCGCCTGCGAGAAAAGGGATGGAATTCCCTGGCGATTACCAGCCCGGGAATCAATGAAGGCAAGACGCTGACAGCCATTAATCTCGCCATCAGTATTGCCATGGAAGTCGATTATTCGGTGCTGTTGGTGGACGCCGATCTGCGCCATCCCAGCGTGCATACCTATTTTGGTTTTAACGCGGAAAAGGGCCTGAGCGATTATCTGACAGCCGATGTGCCGTTATCAGAGCTGCTTGTGCATCCGGAGGATATTCCCCGCTTTGTCATTCTGCCCGGCGGAAGGTCACTGACCAATTCGTCGGAAATGCTGAATTCGCCCAAGTTGGTGCGCCTTGTCGATGAACTGAAGGCGCGCTACCCCTCGCGCATTATTCTGTTCGATTTGCCACCGTTATTGAGTGCGGCAGATGCGTTGGCATTTTCACCTTACGTCGATGCGGCACTGATGGTGATCGAAGAGGGCAAAACACAGGCTCAGGATGCGCAGCATGCTGTCGGGCTGTTGCAGGGGACCTCCCTGATTGGAACTGTGTTGAACAAATCATTTGTAAATATCCCTCGCAAGGATGGCGAATTCGCTGAATGGCTTGCCCGCATTTTCGAACATCTGCGGTCATACGCCGTGTCGCTGAAAATCCGGTTCAGCCGTCTGCGGTGGAGAAAATCCTAGCCCATGTACGAGAAATTTTATGGTTTCCGGGGAAAGCCGTTTTCCCTTTTACCCGACCCCGAATTCCTGTATCTCAGCGACAAGCATCGTATGGCGCTGACACTCCTGGAATATGGCTTGTGGAATCAGGCCAGTTTCAGCGTGGTAACAGGGGATATCGGCGCAGGCAAGACAACTTTAATACGGTATTTGCTCAACCAGATCGATCGCGAGCTGGTGGTGGGGCTGATATCGAATACCCATCCTTCCTTTGGGGAGTTGCTGCATTGGATACTTCTTGCTTTCAACATTAATTACGAGAGTAAGGACAAGGTTGGCATGTATAAGGCCTTTGTCGATTTTGTGATCCGCGAATATGCCGCCAATCGTCGCACGGTGCTTATTATCGATGAAGCCCAGAACATGAGTCATCAGGCCCTTGAAGAATTGCGCATGCTATCCAATATCAACGCGGACAAGGATCAGGTACTGCAGATTATCCTGGTTGGACAGCCGGGATTGCGCGAGCATTTGCGCGACCCGAGTCTTGAACAATTTGCCCAGCGTATCGCCGTGGATTATCACCTGGGCCCTCTGAATGCCGAGGAGACCCGTCACTACATCGGGCATCGTGTCGAGGTTGCCGGGGGCCAGGCAGAGTTGTTCAGCGACGATGCTTGTGAAGCTGTTTTTCAGCATAGTGGGGGCATCCCCCGGCTAATAAATATTTTATGCGACACGGCGCTGGTTTACGGTTATGCCGAGCAAAGAGCGCTCATTGACGCGTCTCTGATTCATGATGTGGCGCGCGACAAACAAAAGGGGAGCATATTGCCGCTACGGAAGGCCATCGCCAGCGATCAGGATGATGAGAAAGGCGGAGCCGCAAATAACGCTGGTAAACCAACGGCTCCGGGCCCGGGTAAAAAAAAACTTCGCGTACTCATCGCCTCTGATTCAGAATCCCAGCGCACCTATCTGAGAATAGCGCTTGAGCGGAGCGGAATGCAGGTAGTCTCGGCCGTTGCCCTCAATGAAGATCTTTTAAATAAATTTGATCAGGAAAATACCGATGTATTGCTGGTAGATCTGGACGAAAACGTTCAGTATCCGCCCGATTATCTCGAAAACCTGCTCGACGACCTGCAAGAACGATGCGGGCTGCCGGTGCTTTTCAACGACAGCTCCGCGGCGGGCCGCAGGGGTTCTTCCGTTGATCTCAGCAAGAAGCTTACCCTCAAACTGACATCCCTTATCGGCCGCGGTTAGAGCTGGCCGTGTTGAAGTTAGATATCCGTTCGGTTCGCTCAGGGTTCGATGGATATTTCAGGATGGAAAAATGAAACAACACGCCATTCTGGTAGTGGGAGGCGCAGGCTATATCGGTTCCCACATGGTTCGGGACCTGTTGCGTGCTGGTTACGGTGTGGTGGTTCTGGATAATCTCTGCCGGGGTCATCGCGAACTTGTGCCAGGCGGAACCTTCATCG
>Ga0209542_10002550_pt1 | contig 40585 bp, 43 predicted proteins | sample RifCSPhighO2_01_FD_184028 | JGI IMG/M metagenome (GOLD analysis project Ga0209542, IMG submission 184028) | Soil microbial communities from Rifle, Colorado - Rifle CSP2_plank highO2_0.1 (SPAdes) (version 2) | ecosystem: Environmental > Terrestrial > Deep subsurface > Rock core/Sediment ... | reverse complement strand
CTGCAAAATGCGTAGTCCGCTTCTTAACGGACGAAGCACGAACCGAGGCGGAGCTGGGGGGAGGATTCCTTCCTCCCCCCAAAGAGAAGTCCCGCGTGCGCGTTTTAGCGCACATGCGGGATACCTAGACATCTAGGCGCGAGTAGCCCTAGCGGAAATGTCCGAGGCGAATGCCGAGGATGGTGCCCCTTTAGAATCATGGTACGCAAACTGATAGAATGAACGAGGCACGATAATGAATTTGTATTTAGAATTCGGCTTGCTTCTTCCTTAGAAGAAGCCCGCACACCAGAAAATCCTTTTCCATTCAAAAAGAAAATCCCGCGCGCAAATCGGAAACGAGCAAAGAGATTTTCTGGTGTGGGGAACGCCGAGACCTTGAGGCGTTGGGCGGAATTCGTTAGCGTTGGCACTGTATCGGAGCGTACGAGTTAGTTTAGAGCTACCACGCACGGTGGAGCGTGCGAATCATTCTTTGCCCTCGAAAAAAGTTCGCGCAAAGGTTATGATAAGACCAAATAGGATAGAATAGATGGTACAAGTTAGATTATGAACTCAACCCCTAAACCAATAGTTGAACCTACCGTACTGGTGATTTTTGGAGCTACCGGAGATCTTGCCCAAAACAAGCTCTATCCAGCGCTTTTTGATTTGTTTACAAAAGGTTTATTACCGCAAAAGATTGCGATTTTAGCGTTTGCCCGCCGCGATTTTTCAGACGAAGTGTATCGGAAATTTGTACAAGCCGCGATTGTCGCGAAAAAGAACAATCCCGATCCGGTACAGCTCGTTAATTTTCTCTCCTCAATTAGATATATAAAAGGAATCTTTGAAGATGATGCTTCATACAGGACGCTTGCAGATGTGCTTGCTAGCGCAGACAAAGCATTCAACGTGTGCGCTAATAAACTTTTTTATCTTGCGGTGCCACCTTCACTGTATGAAAATATTTTAAACCGTCTATCACGGTCAGGACTCACCATTCCTTGTGGTGGTGATGGCGGGTGGACCCGTGTACTTGTAGAGAAACCTTTTGGAACTAACAGCGAAGCCGCACGAAGGCTTGATCGTTTGCTCGGGAAACTTTTCAACGAGACACAGATTTTTCGCATTGATCACTACTTGGCAAAAGAAGCGATTCAAAATATTTTGGTATTCAGATTTTCTAACGCACTTTTTGAGCCCATCTGGGATAGCAAACATATAGAGCGAATAGAAATACGGATGTTTGAAAAAGAAACTGCAGCAACTCGTGGTGCGTTCTATGATCCCTTGGGTGCATTGCGGGATGTTGGACAAAATCATTTGTTGGCCATGCTTTCTCTCATTGCGATGGAATACCCAAAAGGTTTCTCCGCGACAGCTATACAGAAAGAGCGTGCAAAAGTTTTAAAACAACTGGTACCCATTAACAGTATTTCGGTCAAAAAAATTATCAAGGGGCAGTATGCAGGATACAAACAGGAGAAAGGTGTCGCACCAGAGTCAAACACAGAAACTTTTTTTAGTCTCATAGCGTATTTACGTAACAGCCGATGGAGAGGGGTACCGATAGAATTAACGGCCGGGAAAGCACTTGGAGAGTCTAAAACAGAAATCCATGTTCATTTTAAAGACGTGAATATGGGTAGGGGCGATATAGAATGCCATCGCAACACCCTGACTTTCAGAATACAGCCGAATGAGAGCATCTCTATACTCTTTTGGGTCAAAAAACCTGGATTTGACAATCAAGCGGTGCATCCGCAAACGCTTTCATTTAATTATCATGATTCGTCTGAGACAAAGATGCTTCCTGATGCGTATGAACGAGTTTTATATGATTGTGTACGTGGTGACCAAATGCTTTTTGCAAGTACCGAGGAGATGGAAGCCGCGTGGAAGTTTATTACACCAATTCTAGAAAAGTGGAACAAGAATCCTCTAAAAACGTACGCCCCCGGAACTCCGTTTGACCAAATTATTTCAAATCATAAAAATCTGTAGAGACGCACTGCAATTTTAAAACCATGAAGAATTTAAAACTCAAATCAGACAAATACCGTAAGCATCGAGAAGGATACTTACGTTTTTTGAACGTATACTACGACCACTGCGAACACGAAGTACTTGTATATCAAAAAGACGGGCCGGGTGAGCTGAAGCGACTTTACTTTGATCGAATATCTTTTCCAGAGAACCTTACCCTACTACAGCATTTACCCATAAAGAAAGTCCCAAATCTGATTTGTTTAAAATGCAAATCGGTTTTGGGCATCGCATATATTTATCCAAAAGAAAAACGCGTAGAGTTTAGATTATTCGCCGGAGCAATAAGAAAGAATACTACTAAGATACAAAACAGTTCCTTGAATGGAAAATGATCTCAAATTTCTTAAATATATTGTTGCTCGATTAGAACACGCGGGCATCTCATGTATTGTATTCGGTGGGTGGGCAGAAGAATTGGCTGGTGTCATAGCGCCGCGTCCGCATGGCGATATTGATCTTCTCTACCTCAGTAATGATTTCGAGAAAGTTGATTCATTTATCAAAAATGAGTCTGATATTACAGAGATATCGGCAAAACACTTCTCTCATAAGCGGGCTTTTTTGTGCAATGATGTCATGGTTGAGATCATGTTGGTTTCTTGCAGAGGTGAGCGGTTTCTAACAAATTTCTGGGGTGAGTATGAGTTCGAGTGGCCAAAGATATCTACTATCCGAATCATAGATGATTTAAACAAGTCAGAAATATTAGCCTGTGCGCCGCAGGTTGTCAATTATTATCACCAATATGAGGGCCAGATTGCTGAGCTACGTGCTCGGCATGTACATGGTTACGTTCTGTCATCGCACGCTATTTGCTTGCACGATGATAAAACCAATCGTTCGTGAACACTGCACTTCACCTCTTGAGGAATCCATTGAATCAATGCTTGAAGTAGCATATTGTTTATCCTCATCAGGAACTGAACAACGATCGCACGCCGTGTTACATCGTATTCACTCCCAAGCGACAGTAAATGAGGTTAAAATGGCGATTGAGTTGCTTCTGAATGACGCATGGAGTGATATCCAGTCAATTAGGAGTTACAATCTTCGCATGCCAATGTGAAAGTTAGTATTACCATCCCCAGTAGACACGGTCTACCGGGGATTTTTCTTTTAAGTTTAGTTCTTTTTACTACGACCTCACACTTGCAAACGGCGAGGAGCCGAAAATACTTGTTATCTTGGTTCTAACTTCGTACAATAGAGCGGAATCATGAAATATATTGGATATATTGGGCTTGGGAAAATGGGCGTGAATATGGCTTTACACCTCAAAGAGCAGGGTTATGGCGTTGTTGCTTTTAATAGAGGCGAGGAAGGAAGGAAAAGTGCACGCAAGAAAGGTTTAAGGATTCTTGATTCTTTAGAGGAGCTTATTGGTGCGCTTCCCGCGCCAAGAGTGCTGTGGGTTATGATTAGTCATGCAGGTATGGATGAGATGCTTAGAAAACTTTCATCGCTTTTATCTCGGGGTGACATCATCGTGGATGGAGGAAATTGTTTTTATCAGGACACGATTCGCCGAGCAAAGATGCTAAAGCGTAAAGGGATTTCAATGCTTGACGCAGGGGTTAGTGGAGGCCCCTATGGCGCACGCACCGGCGCGTGTGTGATGGTTGGCGGTGATAAAAAGACTTTTAAAAAATTGACTCCTTTATTTAAATCGATTTCAGCCCCCGAAGCACTTTCCTATGTCGGAAGTCATGGCGCCGGTCATTTTGTAAAGATGGTTCACAACGGTATTGAGTATGGTATGATGCAGGCCTTAGCTGAAGGGTTTGAAGTTCTCCGAGCGTCACCATTTAAACTTGGCCTGCAGGAAGTTGCACGATTGTATAATCATAAAAGTGTTATTGAATCACGTTTGGTGGGGTGGCTGCAGTCAGCTTTTAAAGTTTATGGTCAAGAATTGAAAACTGCATCGCCGTCTGTTGCACATACCGGAGAAGGCGAATGGACCGTAAAAACCGCACGAGCACTTGGTGTTCCTGTAAAAATTATCGAAGGATCTTTAAAGATAAGGAAGAACTCAGCTAAAAATCCGCGCTTTAGTGGGAAGGTGCTTTCTGCACTGCGTAATCAATTTGGGGGGCATACTATTTAAAGGAACATAAACTTCTAACGGGATGGAAATCATTAAGAGCCTTAATAGACGCGAAGCTGCTATCACGGGAGCCGGGTTGCTTTATCGGTATTTGTTAAGTAAATCAGATCGCTCCACGTTGCTTTTGCTTTCAGGAGGTTCATCTCTTTCTATCATAGAGGCACTTGGTCAGAATTCCATACTTCCCAATCTTTCAATCGCACTGGTAGATGAGCGGTGGACTACAAATCCGAAAGATTTAAATCTTACTGCGCTTAAACGTGTAGGATTTATCACGAAAGCGCAGGAAAAAGGAATACCGATAGTGGCAATTGAAATAGAGGAGACTGGCAACCCAACAGAGAGCGCCGAGCGCTACGAGAATTACTTAAAGCAGTGGAGGAGTGTGTTTCCCACCGGTGTGATTATCGCAGTACTTGGCGTTGGTACTGATGCCCACATTGCTGGAGTTCTACCGTACCCCGAGGAGCGGGCTTGGTTTGAAGATACGTTTATAAATTCGCGAAAATGGGTTGTGGGGTATGATACGAAAGGCAAGGGAGATTATCCTGCGCGAGTTTCTGTGTCGCTTCATTTTCTGACGCAAGAAGTAGATTTTGCAATTACATACGCTTGTGGACCTGAAAAACAAGATGCGCTTACGCGCGCCCTCAATGTTGATGGAACAATGTCTGATACGCCGGCACGTGTGTTATTTTTGATGAAAGAAGCTTACCTCTGTACCGATGCACTGTAGTGTATTAGGATTACGCGATGTCTCTTTCAATTGGAATAGAGTGAACGCAGGCAGGGCGAGCGGGGACTGTTGGTATGAGATTATGGTGCGGTGAAATAAAAGAAGGGTGTGGGTGAAGGAGTGTGAGTGATGGAGAATCTATCCTAGTATTTTGCAAAATATTAGAATAGAATGAAGCTATGGCTTGGGGTACATATAGACAATTAGAGAGAATTATAAAAGGGTTTGCCAATCACCGCCGGCTTGAAATTATGTATCTCCTTAAGAGTCAGCCGGAGCTCTCCGTTGAGGACATTTCGGAGCGACTAAAAATCGGATATGAAAATGCCTCCGATCATGTTCGCAAGTTGGCAATAGCCGGACTTGTTTTGAAACGTAATGACGGGAATAGTGTTCGACACAAACTCACAACCCGTGCCGAAACTATTCTAGTGTTTTGCAAAAGACTAGAATAGAGAATAGAGGGGGGAAGAATAGGGGATAGGCGGAGAGAGAGGGGGTAGAAAGCGTGTGCCAGTCGGAGCTGGGGTGGCTAGAATATTTATAAAAAAACCGCCATCACCAGAATGGCAAAAAGTCTAAATCCCTAGAAAATCCGGGCGGGCGGTTAGCACTATCGGTAGCCGTCGGGTTGTATCCATAAATTATGTAGTGGTACCCGGTTGATATAAACGTCCTATATCCACAAAAGGGGCTTTATTACTCAGAATATATGGTGTAAAGTTGTGTTAACTCACTATTTAACACCTGTCTACATGAAAAAACTAGAAATCATTACCCTGGCTCAAGCGTCTGACATTTTAAGCGTGCACCCCAACACACTTCGAAAGTGGGACAATATCGGCTATTTAAAAGCTATTAGGTTTGGCACCCGGAAGGATCGTCGATACCGAAAGAGCGACATACTGAAGGTACTTAAAACAAAATAAATGCATGTTTGAAAATCACTTTAAAAATATAGACCAAGTGCTACACACTGACTCTGGGTCGGCAACAGAACTGGACTACGTGGAGCAGACTTCGTGGGTTCTCTTTTTGAAATACCTCGACGATTTGGATGAGATAAAGAAGACAGAGACTCAACTAGCTGGCAGGAAATACGATTATATTCTCGATACACAGTATCGTTGGGACTCTTGGGCATGCCCTAAAGGGAAAGACGGAAAAATAGACCACCACAAAGCAATGACTGGGGATGATTTGAATGAGTTCGTAAATGGCAAACTATTTCCATACCTGAAGAAGTTTAAAAACCCTGATGCTGATGCAAATACCATTGAATACAAAATTGGTGAGATCTTCAGTGAGCTGAAGAATAAAATCGTCAGTGGTTATAAACTACGAGAAATTTTGAATGTGGTAGATAGCATGCATTTTCGTAAATACGAAGAGAAGCATGAGCTTTCACATCTCTACGAAAACAAAATCAAGAACATGGGCAATGCTGGCAGGAATGGTGGAGAGTATTACACTCCTCGCCCGCTTATTAAGACTATCGTTCAAGTAGTTGCACCAACAATTGGAGAGACTATCTATGATGGCGCATGTGGTTCTGCAGGGTTCTTGGTGGAGTCATTTAATTACCTCACACAGAATCAGGCAAAGCTTTCGTCTGCACAGATGGCGACACTGCAGAATAAAACGTTCTATGGCAAGGAAATAAAGTCACTGGCATACATCATAGGTATAATGAATATGATCCTGCATGGCATTGAAGCACCAAATATCCGGCACATGGACACACTCGCACAGAACATCAATGACATACAGGAAAAGGATCGTTATAACATAATTTTGGCAAATCCCCCTTTTGGAGCGAAGATTGGGACAGAGCTTCAGCACAACTTTCCGATAAAAACAGGAGCATCAGATCTTTTGTTCCTTCAGCACTTCATAAAGATACTCAAAGCAGGCGGACGAGCAGGTATTGTCATCAAAAATACATTCCTGTCGAACACCGACAACGCAACCACTAGTATACGCAAACTTCTTCTTCAGAACTGCAATTTGCACACAGTGCTCGATCTACCGGGCGGAGTGTTTGCAGGAGCTGGAGTTAAAACTGTCGTGCTTTTCTTCGAGAAAGGAAAACTTTCAAAGAATGTGTGGTTCTACCAGCTCAATCTCGGTCGCAATCTCGGCAAAGGTAATCCTTTGAGTGAGGCTGATTTGGCTGAGTTTGTGAAGCTGCAAAAGACAAAAGAAGACAGCGACAACTCATGGGGAGTGGATGTCTCGAGTGTCAATCAAGAGACCTTCGATCTCTCTGTAAAAAATCTAAATAAAGGTGGTGGGGTTGCTCTGCGTAGTCCCGAAGTTATTTTAAAAGAGATGAAGGAATTAGATACGAAGATACAGAGCAGCGTACTGGGTATTCAAAAGTTGTTATGAAAATCGTTAAAAAGGCAAAACGGACTTGGGAAGAGGAATATAAAGTTCAGAAGGCTCAGAGAACTGAAGGCCATTTCTCAAATTTTTGCAAAAAATATGGTATTTCTTGCCATAAACTGGACATTATAGAAAGTAGGTCGCTGCGCAGTAAGTATTTGAAAAATGCTGATGGTAACTGCCCCGATTTCTTAATTAAGAAAGGAAATGAATCCTGTTTTGTGGAAGTCAAAACACTTACCAATTTTACAAATGCAAAGCGTGAGAAAGAGATAAGGTCAAGAAGAGAAGCCCTGCAAAGGAAACACCAAAGCGGAATTATTCTTAGTGACACTATAGATTTTCATACTGAGCTCTGGGGACCATTTAAGACCTTTATACAAAGCAGTAGCAAGAAGTTTAAGAATGTAAAGGAGAAATATAAATATCCACGCCTACTTCTTGTCGGTGGATCTAATGTAGATCAGATCCGGATGTCGGCACTTTTCCATGGTTCGTATTTAAGCTATGACATAAAACTAGAAAAGTGGATTGGTTTTCAGAAAAAAAAGATGGGGCTTTTTGATAAGATGGGGTCAAGCATAAGTGCAGTTATCTACTGGAATAAAGATTTCAAAAGATACTTTTGCCTAGAGAATCCTAGATTTAAGATTAAATTTTCTGAAACTGATTTTAAGCATTTCTTTTCCTAATATATGACCTGGCAGACAAAAAAATTAGATGATGCTTGCGAGGTAGAGTATGGAACTCGAGTCGTAAACAAGAAGCATGGAGGTAGTAAATACCCTGTGTATGGTGGCGGTGGCGCAACCTTTTTTATGGATAGATCCAATCGCAAAGATAGGATGGTTATTGCTAGGTTTGCCATGTCAGAGCAATGTACTCGATTTGTTTCCGGCGAATTCTTTTTAAATGACAGCGGCCTAACACTTTCACCAAAAAATAATAGTGAAATTGCTCAAGATTTCCTAAATTGGGAGGTGCTATTTTTGAATGATCACATTTATTCATTAGCAAGAGGGAGTGCGCAAAAGAATCTTGATGTTCCAGCATTTAGAAAGATGGTCATTACTTATCCTAACTCAATAGCAGAACAAAAACGGATTGTAAAAAAGCTGAATGAGGTTTTTGAGAAGGTGGCAACGGCGAAGGCGAATGCAGAGAAGAATTTACAGAACCCAAAAGAACTTTTTGAGTCGTACTTGCAGAGTGTGTTTGCCAAACCTGGCAAAGACTGGGAGGAGAAGAAACTGGTGGAGGTTTGTGAGCTCAAGAGTGGAACAACAATTCCGCTTAAGTTGGAAAAACAATCAGGAGACGTTCTATATGTGAAGGTTGGCGATATGAATTTAGTTGGCAATGAGATTGAAATAACTACATCTAGTAGGTTTATCAACTCTAGTGTCTTAAATCATAAACAAATTATCCCTCAAGGAAGTGTTATTTTCCCAAAACGAGGGGGTGCAATCTTTACAAATAAAAGACGGAAAATTATTAAACCTACAATTGTAGACTTAAATACGATGGCACTTGTGCCTTCAGAATTAATTGATTCGGATCTACTTTATTACTGGTTCTTGAGGATTGACTTGAGGGATTTGAATAATGGTTCGTCTATACCGCAGATCAATAATTACAGTTTTGATAATGTTTTAATTTCTTACCCTAAATCTCTTTCTGAACAGAAAGCTATCGTAAAAAAGCTCAATACACTTTCGGAAGAGACAAAGAAGTTGGAAAAGATATACGAACAAAAACTTGCTGACTTGGAGGAACTTAAGAAGTCAGTATTGAGCAAAGCATTCCACGTTGAACTATAATAAACATATGAACGAATCAGAAACACGAGCTGAATATGTTGATCCAATGGCCAAAAAGGCGTTTGCTGGAGAATTGTGATAAGATCATTTTTATATGGCAGAGAATAGTCAGAAACAAAACATTGCCTACGTCTTTATTGACGCTTCAAACCTATGGCAAGCCCAAAAAGCCAGAGGAAGAATGTTTGATTATCAAAAACTAAAGAATGTTTTAAAAACAAAGTTTTCCGCTTCTGTAATAGAAATATTCTATTACACTGCCTACCCTGCAGAAGGTACCAGAAGCCATAGTTTGGACGGCAAGCATAAATTTTATACTTATCTTAAAAAAGGTCTTGGTTTTACTGTCGTAAAAAAAGAGCTGAAGCGGATCGTTACTCATAGCGAAGCAGGGGATTCAATTCAGGAAAAAGGCAATATGGATGTCGAAATGACTATTGATGCAATTCACAACATAAACAAATATAATAACGCAATATTTTTTACCGGAGACTCTGATTTCCTTGCATTGGTGACATATATAAGAAATAAAGGAAAGAAAGTATATATTTTTTCGTCAAAAAATAACATATCTCAAGAATTAAGAACTGGTGCTGACAAGTACTTCGACGTCCTTCTTTTAGAGGAAGATATTTGGGGTAGGGAGCTTGAGTACCGACAAGGGGTTTAAATAACAAAGCAGCCCTCCTTGCGGAGGGCTGCCCTTGGATGTAATACCCTTTCAGTTATGGTAACCGAAAGACTCACTTATTATACATGCGGTAAGCTTAAAAGCAAGTCAATTTTGTAAGCATCCTTTCCAAGATAGTAATTTTATTGTATAGTGCATTTAATGAATGAAGCAGAAACAAGAGCCGAATACATCGATCCGAAGCTGAAAAAATCTGGCTGGGGAGAGGTAGAGGAGTCAAAAATCCTTAGGGAATTTCGTATTACTCCAGGCAAAATTGAACCCGCTGGTGTTCGAGCTAAGCCAGAAATTGCCGACTATATTCTCGTCTATAAAAATCACAAGATCGCTGTCATTGAAGCAAAGCAGGCAGATCTACCGGCAACTGAAGGAGTCGCACAAGCAAAGTCATACGCAGAGAAATTGCATATTGATTACACCTATGCAACGAATGGTAAGGAGATATACCAGATCTCAATGAAGACTGGGCAAGAGGGGGCGTTAACAGATTTTCCTACACCTGATGAGCTGTGGGTAAAGACATTTTCAGATCAAAACGAATGGAAAGAAAAGTTTTCTGCAGTTCCAATAGAGGGCGACCACGGTAAGCGTTACTACCAAGAGCTTGCGATCAATAACGCCCTTGATGCTGTGGCGGAAGAAAAGACACGAATACTTCTCACGATGGCAACTGGTACAGGTAAGACTGCTGTGGCAGCACAGATCTCTTGGAAACTATTTCAGACACGCTGGAATCTGAAGAGAGACGGAACTCGCAGACCGAGAATCTTATTTCTGGCGGATAGGAATTTTCTCGCCGATCAAGCTTTTGGTAATGATTTTTCAATTTTCCCGAGCGATGCCAAGATACGAATAAACCCGCTTGATATACGGAAGAAGGGTGGTGTGCCAATGGGGGGAAGTATTTACTTCACAATATTCCAGACGTTTATGAGTGGGGCGAATGACACGCCATATTTTGGAGAATATCCGCCTGACTTCTTTGACCTCATTATCATTGATGAGTGCCATCGTGGCGGTGCGAATGACGAAGGCAACTGGCGAGGAATCTTGGAGTACTTTGCTCCAGCAGTGCAACTCGGTCTTACCGCCACTCCAAAGCGAAAGGATAATGTGGACACCTACAAGTATTTTGGTGAGCCAGTGTATATCTACTCGCTGAAAGAGGGTGTGAACGATGGATTCCTAACGCCATTCAAAGTGAAGCGTATTAAAACGACTCTCGATGATTATATCTATACCTCTGACGATCAGATTGTGGAGGGTGAAGTTGAGGAAGGAAAAATCTACGAGGAGGCAGATTTCAATAAGATAATTGTTATTAAGGAACGTGAGGCAAAGCGTGTGAGGGTGATAATGGATGAAATTAATCAGGATGAGAAAACAATAATCTTTTGTGCTACACAAGACCACGCACTCGCTGTTCGAGACTTAGTGAATCAATATAAGAAGAGTAAAGATCCTAACTATTGCCATCGTGTTACTGCTAATGATGGTGCACGTGGTGAGCAATATTTGAGGGAGTTTCAGGATAACGAAAAGACTATTCCTACTATTCTTACGACATCACAGAAGCTCTCGACTGGCGTAGATGCAAGGAATGTACGCAACATTGTATTGATGCGACCTGTTAACTCGATGATTGAGTTCAAGCAGATTATTGGTCGTGGGACTCGTCTTTTTGATGGTAAAGAATACTTTACTGTCTATGACTTCGTAGATGCGTATCACCATTTTGCTGACCCTGAATGGGATGGCGAGCCAATAGATGAGACTACAGAAACAGAGCCTAAACCGCCAAAAGAGCCCGGTGGGACTACAGAACCACCTCTACCACCAGAAGACCCAGATGAGCCAAAGAGAAAGCTTAAGATCAAGCTTCGTGATGGCAAAGAACGTGAGATTCAACACATGATCGCCACATCCTTCTGGGGTGCGGATGGTAAACCTGTTTCAGTTCAAGAATTCATGGACAATATGTTTGGAGCGATGCCGGAGTTCTTCAAGAGTGAGGAGGAATTGCGAAAGATTTGGTCTGATCCAGTAACCAGAAAAGTATTTCTCGAAAAGATCGCCGCTATTGGATATGGCAAGGATGAGTTAGAGATGCTACAGAAAATGATTGATGCAGAGCAAAGTGATCTCTTTGATGTGCTGAATTATGTTTCTTTCTTGAGGCCTACGATCTCGAGAGTAGAGCGTGTGGAGCAAGCAAAAGGAAAGATATTTGAGGGATTGAATGACAAGCAGATAGAGTTTTTGGATTTCGTGTTGGCAAAGTATCAGGAAAAAGGCGTCGAGGAGCTTGATGAGGAAAAGTTGCCAGTACTTTTGAATCTGAAATACCATGCCATTGCTGATGCGGTGAGTGCTCTTGGTGAGGTCGACTCCATACGATCAGTCTTCTTTGATTTTCAAAAAGACTTGTATGCGGAAACAACATAAGTATGAGAAGGCGTAATGGGTTCAGATTGACAAAGAAAGAATTCCAGTGACTGCTGGCCGCAGTAGTATTCTTTGTTTTATTTGTTGGTTACTTTGTTTGGAACTTTGTCTCCAACTGTATTTTTGAGTGGCCAATTCGTTGGGACGTGAAAACTTGCTGGCATGAACAAGTCGCTCCTTCCAAGGAGAAAGCGGCTGAGGGAGCTGCAAATTTTATTCCATAGGATATTCATGCACGCTGTGCTAGTATGGGCAAACAACTGAATAGCGAGATTATCAAGAGTGTGGCGAGAGCACTGGCTCAGTAACCCACCGGCAACCCTCAGAAATGAGAAGGTGCCACATCCAGCCCTACGGGGAAGATAAAGAGTAGTCACTTTAACTTCTTTGCGGGAAGTTAATTTTGTTTTATGGAAGAGAATCAAGACAGTTATGAAATTGGAGGTTTGTTGCCCGACGGGAGTAGAAAGGCGATTTATAGATTGCCGGAAAGCGATCTGAAGAATTATAAAATTTTGGGCAAGGGCGGAGGCCCGATAGGCATAGCGTTTGCTATGGCTTTCAAGTACTGTCCTAACTTTTATGAACGTGTTATAGGGTATACAGTTTCCGAAGAAGGTATTGGAAAGATGGTCCAAGAATTAATGAGGGAAAGATTACCAGATCATCCGCAAGCGAAGTCCGGCGGATTCACCTATACATTTTACGAGAAACTTTACACAGAAGAAAAAGCAGATAACAACAAAATCCCGGATGGATTATACCGTTGCGAAAAGTGTGGTGAATATAAGGGGAGGGTAATGGCAAAAGACCTGAATTGGGACGATAACGCAATTAAAGAAACTAAAAAAGAAAGCGAGGAATATATTGACGTGTCTTGTCTTTGCGAGGGTATTTTATGTCCGAAATGTAAGACGAATAAAATACATAGACCTATATCAAATTCCTACTATGAGGAGAGCAACACCATCGGACGTTGGCCATATTTTACAGGGATGATTGGATGTGAAAAATGCAGAAAATAGCTCAGACGTGTTGTCTTTCGCTAAACGATTAGCTCAAATTTTCTCCGGCTTGAATTTTAACGAAAAACAAGCGATAGTAGCGGGATGTCTTTATCCATCGGAATCGTGGGGTTACCAAACCCCGAAGGAAGGCAAGGCTTCCTACGGGGCAAGCGTTGGGAAATAAACTTATGAAATTAGGTATAGTTGGTTTACCAAATGTAGGGAAAAGCACGCTTTTTAATGCACTGACAAAAAAGTCAGTGCCGGCGGAGAATTATCCGTTCTGTACGATTGACCCGTCGGTTGGTGTTGTGGCTGTCCCTGATGAGCGCCTCTCTCTTTTATCGCAATTTAGTAAATCAAAAAAGACGATTCCTGCGGCGGTGGAGTTTGTAGATATTGCAGGCTTAGTTAAAGGCGCTTCGGAAGGTGAAGGTCTGGGAAATAAATTTTTGGCGAACATTCGCGAAGTGGATGCAATCGCGGAAGTGGTGCGTATTTTTGAAGATGAAAAAATCATTCATGTGCACGGCAAGATTGATCCTCTGCAAGATATTGAAGTAATTCATCTTGAACTTGCAATGGCGGATCTGCAAACAGTAACCAAGCGTATTCAGAATTTAGGCCGAGATGTAAAAGCTGGTAGAAAAGAAGCAAAGATAGAACACGATGCGCTGGTGAGAATTGAAGTGGCCCTGAAGGCAGGGAAGCTCGCATCTTCGGTAACTTTGAATGAATTTGAAGGACCGATGGTAAAGCAGTTGAATTTACTAACGACCAAGCCTGTGCTCTATGTGCTCAATAAAAAAAGTACGGGGAAAAATCTTGATGATATGAAGGATGAACGGTTCACCAAACTGATGGATTTTTTAAATAAAGAAAAAGCAGTATGGGTTATTGTTGATGCAGGGATTGAAAATGATTTGAAAGATCTGGTAGGAGAAGAGAAGGAAACATTCAGAAAAGAACTAGGTGGAAAAGATGACGGAATAAACAACCTTATTACAAAGGGCTACGAGCTTCTGAACCTTATGACGTATTTCACCACAGGCGAAGATGAAACGCGTGCATGGACCATTCAGAGAGGTTGGACGGCACCGGAGGCGGGAACGGCCATCCACGGAGATTTCAAAGATAAATTTATTAAAGCTGAAGTTGTCTTCTGGAAAGATTTACTGGATACTGGTTCTTATCCAAAAGCGCGTGAAAAAGGATTAGTTCGGACAGAGGGGAAGGAGTATGTCGTCAAAGATGGCGACGTGATTGAATTCAAGATATAATTTTTGCTATGAAAAAAGAAGATGCACAGTTTTACGTAGGGCAGAAAGCTTTTATTGAGAAAAATGGAGAGGTGCTTGTGTTGAATGACCCAAACGAAGGCCTTGATTTTCCTGGCGGAAAAATCCAAGAAGGAGAAACTGATTTTGTGGAAGCACTGAAAAGGGAAGTACATGAAGAGACGAGTCTGGAAATAGATGTAGGCATGCCTTTTACTGTTTGGTATAACCTGTTTACTTCTGGCCATCGAAATGCTGGCAAGAAAGTTTATTTGATTGGTTTTAGATGCACATATCGCGCTGGCGAAATAAAACTAAGCGATGAGCATAATTCTTACCGCTGGGTAAATAAAACTAATTTTCACGAGGTGAACGACGGTTCAGTATATTTTGACGCACTCAAGAAATATTTTGCGTAGGTAAATTTTTCTTGCGTAGCCACGGTCTAATCAGAAAAAACCACGTGTAGAGTGCAACAAGCAGAATAATATCTGGAATCATAATGATCGCGTGGGACCACGGAATGCCATTAATCTGGAAGCCCGAGAGTGGCCACAGAAATGGGGTGGGGAAGAACGCGTAGGAGTGTGTTGGAATATCAAAAAGTATATGCAAGCCCCACGCGAGAAATTCGTAGACAGGACGTTTGAAGATAAACCATAGAAGTCCGAAAAGTATCGCAAAGATAATAATACTGTGGCTGATTGCATAGAGCACATGTACGTATTGCGGAATAAAATTATCTTGAGGAGGCTCCATGTGGAATGATGGGGCCGGATTGAATTTCAAAAACACAGCAATGAAATAAATTCCAAAGGAAAGGAGGTCAGGAAGCATGCCCAACAGAAACGCAAGCCAAAAGCTTTTTTTGTTCTTGCGTCCAAACGCGAGGCTTCCCCACAGTCCGTGTGAAATGACATCCATAGCTAAGCATTGTAGCGTAGATTTATATAGGTCACTAATCAAAGTCAAAACAGCAACATTATTTAAGAAAGCTATAGCTTTCTTAAATAATGTTGCTGTTTGTAGCCTAGTAGCCGTACCTTGCACACATATAAATTCGGCGTAAGCTATTGCAAGATGTGCTCCCTTACCACTAGGGAGAAAATGGAAAGTTCTTTATGAAAAAACATATATCCTGCATCGCAGTTTGCCTGACTGCTTTTGTGGCATTCCAGGCGCGTGCCATTGACCAGTACCTCAACGACACTATCTCCGAGCATGTTCTCACCAACCTCACCATTTCCAAAGAAGAAAGTTTTTGGGAGATATTTAAGACAACCTATAACGGAAACTCTACGAAATTGTTTTGGAACGGTCTGAATCCACTTCGTGTAGGAAGAACACTCACACGCTTCCCGGATCAATCAGACCAATTTCGTAGCCAGATTGACGATGCTGCAAAAAGTGCGACTCGGCACTCCTTTGAGTACAGTTTTCGTGAAGCCTTCCTTGATTCGCCCGGCATGATTTGGCTTAAAGATCGTTCAGACCCTCTTGCTGTTTTCTTCAAAAGTAGTATCGGTAACGTTACGGAAGAGGAAATAGACTCGCAGGATGTAACCTATCGACCCGCGCCTGACTCATTCTGGCGAAGCTTGTACAAAGAGGGAATTAAATATGGTGTTCGTCCATTCCGAACGAGCCCGTATGTATTCGTCGGCTATGCCCTTGGAGATAAACGTGATCCAATAGTACTTTTTAACCTTCGGTATTTTCCAGCAAAAGAAGATGTGGAACTTATGACTTCATTTCCTCTCACCCCGAGTGCCTCTTTTCAGGTAGGGACTTCGTATGAAGTGGGGCGGCACGGTTGGGAGCCTGGAATGACGGTTAAGCTCAATTGGGAACTACCAAATTTCGGCGCAGTCTTTTTGGGATGGGGAAGTTCTGGAGGGAACTTTTTCGCCGGATGCACAATGCCATTTTGACGGACGCGGTCTCTCTTGAGACCGCGTTTTTGTAATGGAGTTTGGTGAAAATCATTCATCTGCTTCGTTGCGGGCTCTGGTGCTCCCTCACAATAGGCCACCTATTGCTCGGTTCGCTCCTCGCCCGCGCCTTGCATCTGATCGATTTTCACCAAACTCATAATGAAGTGATTGTCAGGACGTCCTTTACATTGTATCATTACGCTATTACAACTTAATTTTTTATCTTATGCCCGAAGTAAAAGTAACCCCTAAAGACTTCTTTATGCAGTTAGGCGCTGTTGTGGGACTGTATGTAAGCGCCGTGAGCTTGCTCCAGTTATTATTTCAAGTTATAAACTACGCTTTTCCAGACGCCCTTGATTATTACGTTGATCCCTACTCCGCGGGGGTTCGCTGGTCAATTGCGATGCTTTTGATCATGTTTCCTGCCTATCTACTTTTGCAGTGGGCAATTGAGCGCGATGTTCGCGTACAGCCACTTAAAAAACAACTCTGGATTCGCCGTTGGCTCTCGTATCTGACCTTGTTTGTTGCGGGTCTTACCATTGCGATTGATTTGGTAGTACTGGTTAACAGTTTCTTGGGTGGAGAAATTTCATCCCGCTTTCTATTAAAAGTCGTGGCCGTGCTTATTGTCGCAGGGGGGGTGTTTGGATATTACATCTATGACCTGCGTCGGGAGGCTGGTGCAAAAGTCAAAGGTTTGCGTACCTTCGCGACTGCATCACTTGTCTTCGTACTTACTTCACTTGTCGGCGGCTTTTTGGTGATGGGTTCTCCAACGACCGCCCGCAGTATGCGTTTTGACGATCAGCGAATAAATGATTTGAGCGTGATTCAGTCGCAAGTTGTTTATTATTGGCAACGCACCCAGAAACTTCCAGAAAATCTGGAAGCACTCAAAGACCCCCTAACCGGTTTTGTTGTCCCGACCGACCCGCAAACAAACGCACCGTATGAGTATGAAACAACAGGTACGCTGGCTTTTAAGCTTTGTGCCACCTTCACACTTCCAAGCGATGCGAGTTTTTCTAAGGCTACTCGCGCGACACCCTACCCCGCGATGCCCTATGGAGCGATTGATGCTAACGAAAACTGGAAACACGTGGCAGGAAAGACTTGTTTTGACCGCACCATTGATCCCAAACTCAACGCATTACCCACAAAATATTAATCGGTAGGCTACTACTGACTGGACCTTAGAAAAAAGCCCCTCATGAAAGAGGGGCTTTTGCGCTGTGTTAATCAAATACGACTGTCCGGTTTTTATAGACAAGCACGCGGTGGAGCAGATGCGCTCTGGTTGCGTGTGTGAGAACGTCTCGCTCAATGGACCTGCCTTTGCGCTTGAAGTCTTCAAGCTCGTCGCGATGACTCACGGTAGCTGTGTTTTGAGCTATGATGGGGCCGCCATCGAGCTGGTCTGAAACATAATGCGCTGTAGCTCCGATAAGTTTGACTCCCCGTTGGTACGCCTGTTCGTAAGCCTGCGCGCCTGCAAACGCCGGAAGAAACGAGTGGTGGATGTTGACAGTCGGTGGTGCGAGCGCTACGAATTCGGGGGAGAGGATTTGCATGTAGCGTGCAAGGACGATCAGGTTGACTCGTTCTTCCTGCACCAACGCCAGTTGTACATGTTCCTGCGTGCGCCGATTTTCTGCGTGTACCGGGATACACACAAATCGGATTTTCTCGCGTTCCACAAACGCCCGACATTGTTCGTGATTACTAACTACGAGTGCTATCTGACAAGGCAACTCGCCATTATGGACTTTCCATATCAGGTCTCGGAGACAATGGTCGGTCTTGCTGACGAATACGGCCACGCGCTTTTCTTGATTGGAGAAATCAAGGTTCCACACTGCTCCAACCGATTGGGCAATCGGTTGAAATTGTGTGTGTATATCTGCTTGAGGAATAGAAAAGCCCTCAAGTGCCCATTCAAGACGCGTAAGAAAGAGCCCGTGTCGGCGATCCAGATGCTGGTCGGCGTGTAGAATGTTGCCCTGGTGACTGGAGACGAAGCCCGAAAACAAGGCTACCAAGCCCGGTTTATCAGGACAGACGATTCGCAAGACGGCACTATGACCGTTCATTTGTTTATTGTTGTGTTGAAAAGGTGCATTCATATCTTTCGCCATAGTACCCCAAATTATTACTGCGTCAATCCAGGAGCTTTTCGGCATTGCTTCTTTGTTGTATGATTCCTTCATCGTGAAATCTTACGACCACAAGAAGATAGAAAGAAAATGGCCCCAAGAGAAACTTACCGCCCGCCGCCAGAAGGGGGCGGGTTTCTCACGGCGCAAGCAAGCGCTTTATGACCATATTCGTATAGAAAGAAAATGGCAAACGAAATGGAGTAAGGACAAAATCTATAAAACAAAGGAGGACGACCGCAAAGAAAAATTCTACATGCTGGACATGTTTCCGTACCCTTCGGGGGAAGGTTTGCACGTGGGACATCCGAAAGGCTATATTGCCACTGATATTTATTCTCGTTTCAAGCGAATGCAAGGCAAAAACGTCTTGCACCCGATGGGTTTTGACGCGTTTGGATTGCCTGCAGAAAACTATGCGCTGAAAACAAAAACCAATCCTGAAGTTTCTGTTAAAACAAACATTAAGCGTTTTAAAAAGCAGTTAGAAATTATCGGGCTGGATTATGACTGGACTCGCGAGATTAGCACCACTGATCCAAGCTATTACAAATGGACGCAGTGGATATTCTTACAGTTGTTTAAAAAAGGGCTCGCCTATGAGTCGTATGAGCCGATTAATTGGTGTCCGGTAGATAAAACGGGACTTGCTAATGAGGATGTAGAGAATGGTCGCTGTGAGCGCTGTGGCGCGCTCGTAGAAAAGAAACCTATGCGCCAGTGGGTGTTAAAAATCACCGACTATGCCGAGAAGTTGCTTGAAGGATTAGAAAAATTGGACTGGCCCGAATCTATCAAAGACCTTCAGCGCAACTGGATAGGGAAGTCAGAGGGAGCGCAAATAGGTTTTAAGGTCAAGGGAACAGGGGATAGTATCGAAGTTTTTACAACGAGAGCGGATACCCTGTTTGGAGCAACGTATGTGGTGTTGGCACCAGAACATGCACTTGTTGAAAAACTTTTGCCACGGCTGACGAACAAAGAAGAAATCGTTCGATATATCGAACGAAGCAAGAAAGAAGCTGAAATAGACCGAACGGCAGAAGGAAAAGAAAAGACAGGAGTTGAATTGAAAGGCGTTATGGCAATCAATCCTGCCAATAATGAAGAAATTCCTATCTGGGTTGCTGACTATGTCTTAGGTAGCTATGGTACGGGTGCAATTATGGCCGTCCCTGCACACGATGAGCGTGATTGGAAATTTGCTCAAAAATATAATTTGCCTGTTCGCTCAGTTATTGAACCCTGCTTTACTCAGATAAGCGGTCTCGACGCGGTGCGGAAAGATTTACCAATGGTGGAGCGTGAGGCAATAATCGCGATAGTAAAGCACTGGAAAGAAGAAAAATATATTGTACTGAGGTGGAAGAAAGTTACGTGGCATACATTTGTAACTGGCGGTATAGAAGAAGGACAAACACCAGAACAAGCAGCAATTATGGAAATCAGAGAAGAAACCGGGTATTTACATCCGATGCTCGTTCAAGATTTAGGCAAATCACATGGTAAGTTTTACCATGTTCAGAAGCAGGTAAACCGTTTTGCACATTTTCATTCAATGTATTTCAAACTCCAAGATGGCGAGCGTGAGGAAGTTTTGTTGGAAGAAAAAGAGAAGCATGAAGTAATCTGGCTTTCAAAAGCAGAAATTGAGAAGCATTTTTCTTTAGATGGAGGTCAAAGTTATGTTTGGAAAATACTTCAAAAAGAGATTGCCACTTATACAGGTGAAGGAATCTTGATAAATTCGGGCAATTTTTCAGGTACGAGTTCAGAAAAAGTAAAAAAGAAAATCACAGAGTCTAGTGGTGGAAAAATGGTTACAAAGTATAAACTACGCGACTGGGTGTTCTCTCGTCAGCGCTATTGGGGCGAGCCAATCCCGCTTATTCATTGCGAGAAATGTGGTGTAGTCGCGGTACCGGAGAAAGATTTACCGGTCAAATTACCTAAAGTTAAGAAGTATGAACCAACGGGGACGGGGGAATCACCGCTGGCTCATATCTCTAAATGGGTCAATGTAAAATGTCCAAAGTGTAAAGGGCCAGGAAAACGCGAAACGAACACGATGCCTCAGTGGGCGGGATCTTCCTGGTACTGGTTACGCTACATGGATCCCGATAATAAAAAAGCTTTCGTTGATAAAAAGAAAGAAGCATACTGGTCGCCGGTGGACTTTTATGTCGGGGGCGCGGAGCACGCGACTCGTCATCTCATCTACGCTCGCTTTTGGCACAAATTTTTGTACGAACAAAAATTGGTAGCAAAACCAGAACCGTTTATGAAATTGCAACACGTAGGACTCATTATGGGTGAGGATGGACGCAAGATGAGCAAGCGATGGGGGAATGTTATTAGTCCCGATACGATTGTTGAGAAATTTGGTGCGGATAGTCTACGTATCTATGAAATGTTTATGGGCCCGTTTGACCAGGCGATTGCGTGGAATACAAACAACCTGGTAGGTGCCAGACGTTTTATAGAGCGAGTTTGGTCTATACAGCGGAAAGTTTTAACAGATAAGAAATTCATGGATGCAACGGCACTTCGGGTGCTCCTGCATAAAACAATTAAAAAAGTTACCGAAGATATCGCCGCTTTTAAATTCAATACAGCTATCAGTCAGCTTATGATTTTTGTAAACGAGTGTGAACGTCAAGAGCAATTGTCTCTGGAGATATTTAAAATATTTATTCTTTTACTAGCTCCTTTTGCCCCGCATGCAAGCGAGGAATTATGGGCACAATACGGAGAAAAATCGTCAGTGCACCGGGCACCATGGCCCTTGTATGACGCAACATTACTTCTGGCGGCAACGGTTACGCTTGCGGTGCAGATAAACGGAAGGGTTCGCGCTAGTATCAGTATCTCCCCAGATACTGCACAACCCGAGGCCTTAGCTTTGGCACTTTCACAGCCGGAAGTACAGAGGTGGGTAGGAGGGGGTTCAGTGCGCAAAGTTATCTATGTGCCCGGAAAGATTTTGAGCCTAGTTGTTTAATTTCTTTGCCTATAGTATAGTGTCTGTCAAGCCCAAGACTTGACATTATGTTGGGTCTATGCGAAATTGGTACTACACTTGAATGAGTCTTTTGGTAGCTTAATTTAATAGCCTTTATATACAACATGGTTTCTATGAAAGTGAAGCCCAAGCAAGTTGTTAAGAAACTCCTTTTGGTACTGCCAGAGCGCGCCCGTGATATTCTCATTGCCCGTTATGGTCTTGGTAAGAACTCCGAACGTCAGACCCTTGAAGCGATTGGCCGTCGTTACGGCATTACCCGTGAACGGGTACGCCAGATAGAAAATTATGCTTTGGGCAACCTTCGTAAGTCGGAACAATTTAAGAAGGAAGCATCCGCATTTAAAGAGTTGGAAGGAATCATCCATTCACTGGGCGGAGTTGTGGCTGAAAAAGATCTGCTCAACCATTTGGCAAAAGACAAAAGTCTACAAAATCACACCATGTTCATGCTCGTGCTTGGCGACTCTTTCTTTAAAGAAAAGGAAGATGATATGTTCTTCCATCGTTGGCATGTAGACCCCGAACTTTCTAAGAAAGTCCATGAATCTCTTCGTAAACTTTATAAAAACCTTAAAAACGATGACATCATTCCCGAAGCTGATATGATTGCCGCATTTTTGGAGCACCTCAAAGATGTTTCAGAAGACTACAAGAATGAAGAGGTGCTTAAGCGGTGGCTTTCAATGACCAAAGTTATCGGAAAAAATCCATTGGGTGAGTGGGGACTGGCCGCATCGCCGAATATTCGTGCGAAAGGCATGCGAGACTATGCATTTCTGGTGTTGCGTCGCCACGGTTCGCCGATTCATTTTCGAGATGTCGCCAAATCTATTACTGAATTGTTCGGGAAGAAGGCGCACGTGGCAACGACGCATAATGAGCTTATCAAAGACTCGCGTTTTGTGCTCGTGGGGCGAGGGCTGTATGCGCTATCCGAATGGGGGTATGTCTCTGGTGTGGTCCGTGATGTCATTCGAAAAGTCCTTGAAAAGCATGGCCCTCTAACGAAAGATGAAGTGATTGATAAAGTGCTTAAAGAACGCTACGTTAAGGAAAATACGATTATCGTAAATCTTCAGAATCAAAAATATTTCAAGAAAGATAAGGAAGGAAAGTACGTGCCCGTAGTAGCATAAAGGGTAGTAAAGAGAAAGAGTTGGTAAAGAGAAAAACTGCCTCGCAAGGTAGTTTTTCTCTTTACTCGGCCGTACCGCACTTTGAGCGCGAAGCGTGTTGTTGTATGATTACTGCGTATGTTTTCTATTCTTAAAGACGAGCTTATCCAGACTTTTGCGGTGTTCTCCGTTATCTGGAGCTTCCTGTATGCATATATCTATCTATGGCTGCCACTTCTTCTCGGGGCTATTTTTACCAAAGTATGGCTTGATTATCTTCGCGCTGATTTTATTTTTAGTCAGGAATATTTTCTTATTGAGATTAAAATTCCTCGCGAGATAATGAAGACCCCTCTTGCCATGGAGACGTTTCTGCATGCACTTTGGCAAAAACCAGCTTCCACCTACATTGAAACATTTTGGCTTGGGAAAATTCAGCCGTGGTTTTCGCTTGAACTTGTCTCTATAGGAGGACACGTTAAGTTTTATATTTGGGGTCAAAAGAAATTTAAGAATATTGTGGAAGCGCAGTTGTACGCCCAGTATCCAGAAGTTGAGGTTTACGAAGCCGAGGATTACACTGATGCTGTTGTGCATGACCTCTCACGCTTTTTTATGTGGGGAACCTATTTTAAGTTGACGGAAAAAGATGTATACCCCATAAAGACTTACGTTGATTATGGATTAGACAATGACAACCAAGAGGAGGAAACAAAGGTTGATCCGTTAACCGCGGTTCTTGAGTATCTTGGTTCTTTAAAACAAGGCGAGCAGGTCTGGATTCAGATCCTTATTCAAGGGCATCAATCTCGAAGTATTATGCAGGGCCATCTCTTTCCAACTAAGGATTGGAAAAAAGAAGCACTACAGGAAATCGCCAACATACGCGCGGGGGCGGCATTCGGGCAAACGGGGTTCCCTCTTATGACTAAAGGTCAGCAGGATAAAATTTCAGCGATAGAGCGTAGTATTGGTAAATATGCTTTTGATACTATTTTTCGTGCTTTTTACATTTGTCCGGCTGGTCCCCCTGACCCCGGGGCCATTCCAGGTCTTATCGGGAGTGTAAAGCAATATAGTTCCAATGTTCTCAATGGTTTTAAATTAGCATGGTTTGTCGATTTTGATTATCCCTGGATGGATTTTAAGCGCATCCGACGTACGGGAATGGAAAAGAGAATGCTACGCGCGTATAAACTGCGTTCCGGCTTTCAGCTACCGTATAAGAATTTTCACTGCAAACCATTTATTTTAAGTACCGAAGAGGTTGCCACGATATTTCATTTTCCCGGCAGTGTGGCCAAAACTCCGACGCTCTCACGAATTGATTCACGCCGTTCTGAAGCGCCACCCAATCTGCCCGTATAAGGTTTTATGTACACTCGCTTTTTGTCCTTTGTGGCTCGTTTATATTCTCTGGGGCGGCTGTCGCCCCGCTTTCGAAGGGCAGTATGGTTTACTATCGGTGGATTCGTTATAGCAGGTGTACTTGCGATTGCGCCACCGGCACATTTTCCCTCAAAAAAGATTCTCACCGTACGACCGAACGCGACGGTTACTGAAGTGGCTCTGTACCTTAAAGACCAAGGAGCCATCAATTCCACGATTGCCTTTAAAGCATTTATCGCGATGTTTAATCCGCGGGGCGGAGTTTTGTCCGGTTTGTATTATTTTGAGGAGCCCACAAATCTGATTACGGTTTCCTATCACATCGCACACGGAAAGTTCGGGACGACCCCGCTTGTTTTTACCGTGCCGGAAGGGAATAACGTGTCTCAAATTGCCACACTCGCTAAAAGCGCCTTCTCTAATTTTGATATAGAGAAGTTTATAAAACTAGCGCGTCCTGATGAAGGATATTTATTCCCCGATACCTACCGTCTACTTCCAATGGTTTCCCCTGAAGAACTCATCACCGCGATGCGGGAAAATTTTGACAAGAAAATCCTTGTTGCAGACAAGGAAGTGCGGGCGTTTGGCAGACCCCTCGCCGATGTCATCAAGATGGCTTCCTATTTAGAGGAAGAAGTGCGATTGACCCAGACGCGCCGACTGGTCGCCGGGATTCTCTGGAAGCGGCTTGATATCGGTATGCCCCTGCAAATTGATTCAACTTTTCAATATGTGGGTAATGGGAACACATATCAGCTTACCTTAGATGATCTTACCATTGATTCTCCCTACAATACCTATAAATATAAAGGGCTGACACCAACTCCCATTTCAAACCCGGGTCTTGACTCAATTCTTGCCGCGGTCACTCCTATTGAAAGTCGATATTTTTATTTTCTCACCGATAAAGATGGCCGCATGCACTATGCGGTAACGCACGATGAGCATGTGGCAAACAAGGAGCGCTATCTTCGCTAGCCCTAGCTTATTTTAATAGAGCAAGTAAATAAATAGTGAAAGACACTATCCATCTTTAATTATGCTATAGCATAATTAAAGATGGATGTGGGGTATAGTTCCAAGTGAAGCTCCGCCGACTCTGTCGGCGGCATCTTCCGCTACACTCCGTGGGCCCTTCGGGCGGCCGCTTCATCACCAGACAGAGTCTGGTGTTTTATGCGGCTCAATAAAAAAAGCCGAGCGGTTACGCTCGGCTAGAAGTTTGTACGATCGAGACGAATTTAATTTAGAGCCTTTGCTTCTTCAAATTCCATCACGAGCCCTACCAATTGAGTAATACCAGCTGGAAGCATCAATGGGTACGGCTTACCGGCTTCGATCCCGTACAGGTCGTGTATCTCAAGACCTATTTGTTCTACCAGCTTTTTCACAACCACATAACCAATGGGGCTAAGCATACTGGCCTGGTGCTTTCTTTGATTTGCAAAGGCTTCAAGTTTATCACAGTCAAATAGGCGATCTTCCTTGTTTAAATTTTCCAGTTTTATAAGCAAGGATTTGGAGAGGGAGGCTGGCAGATTCTTGATAAAACCTGAGTCTAACTTTTTTCGTCGAACAGGACTTTTCATAACGTGTGTTACCTTTCTGTTGAAGAACGTTTAGAAATAAGCTAACATAGAGTACATGAAGCGTCAAGAGTTACGAAAAAAAGTTTTTGTAGCAACATACACCAAGGAAGGGTTAAAGTTTCAAATACACCTCGGTCCGAAATTCCCACTTGTTTGCCCTTGTGGCGAGCTTTGTGCCGAGGATAACAGTTTGCCACCTGTTGCGAGACTGACGAGCCGTAAAACCAAATTTAAGAGCTTGGGACGATTTGCTTAATTTCTGAAAAGTTAAGCAAATTAAGTGGCATTTCGTTGAATGGTACACTTTATGTACTAATCGCGAAATGCCGGGAACCAGCGATTCAATACCATCCCTTAAATACTTGCATTTATCCATTGTGTCCAGTATAATGACTGTATTATGCTAAAAAGGGAGAATAAGCATAGTATAACATAAATAATATGCTAAAAGCGACAGTTTCCAAGCAAAAACAGGACAAAGAGCGACTCCTCTCGCTTCCGTACATAGAGCGAACTAAAGAAAAAAACACTCGAAAGTGGCTGTCTTCGGATTTGATAAAAGTCATTCTCGGTCCTCGCCGGGCAGGGAAGTCGGTCTTTGCTTTGATGCTCTTGAAGGATCAATCATTTGCCTATTTCAACTTTGATGATGAATCGCTCCCTGGAGAAGAAAAGATTGATCTTGACGAGTTCATGACAGAGTTGAAGCTAGCCTACGGCGACACAAAATATATTCTTTTTGACGAAATACAGAATCTTCCCAATTGGGAGCTGTTTGTTAATCGTCTGCATCGAGCCGGATACAATCTGGTATTGACCGGTTCCAATGCATCTCTTCTTTCCAAAGAGCTGGCCACGCATCTTACCGGCAGGCATATTCCCATAGAAATACTGCCGTTTAATTTTTCGGAAATTTTGAAAGCCAAACAGTACGAAGTTACTCCCGACAAACTTTCATTACCTGATGAAAAAGCGAAACTGCTTGAATACATGACCCAGTATATGACGAGTGGCGGTTATCCAGAGGTTGTTACAAAAGGCGTTGATCCGCGCGGATACTTAGATGTGTTGTTCGATGCGGTGTTATTCAAAGATGTGGTGAAGCGTCATAAAGTGCGTTTTTCCGAACAGATAGCCAGTCTCGGATCATATCTTATAAACAATGTTTCCGGCCAGTATGGCACCAAAAAACTCGCCAATATTTTGGAATTCAAGAGCCAGGTTACTTTGGAAAAATATCTCGGCTATCTCACCGAGGCATATTTGATTTTTCCTCTGATACGACATTCGACAAAGGCTGGCATGCGACTGCGATCGGCCAAAAAAACATATGTCGTTGATAATGGTTTTGTTACCGCCAAGGCAGTACAGCATTCACCGAATACCGGTAAGCTTATGGAAAATCTTGTTTTCACCGAGTTGGTGAAAAAAGGCAATCAGCCCGGGCGCGAATTGTTTTATTACAAAACCAGAAATGATCGGGAGATAGATTTTGTGCTCAAAAAGGGGTATCAGGTAACGGAACTGATACAAGTTTGTTATGACCTGACAGGCCCTGACGTTGAACAAAGAGAAACAAAAGCTCTTGTTGAAGCAGGAAAAGAATTGAATGTCGATAAACTTTCCGTGCTCACTTGGAACGAAAAACGAGAGGTAAAAAAAGATGGCAACGTGATACAGCTTAAGCCGTTGTGGGAGTGGTTACTTGAAAATAATTTATGAAGATAAAAGACCTGCCAAAAAACTAAAATGGAACATTTACTACCAAGCATTTTAATAATTGTAAGTTATATTCTAGGAACTTTCTTTGCTTTTCAAGGGCTTAGGGATCCTATAGATAAACCCTTGGTGTATAGCAGTGAATTCGTCACAATTTCTCTCACTATATTATTTGGCTGGTTACCTGTTGGAGTTGCTTTATATTTAGCGTGGATAAATTCAAATTTACTTTTTGTAGTAGCATTAATTGTTGTTAGGTTTGTGATTTTACCAACAATGCTAAATAAGAGCATGAAAAAGTTTATGGATAAAAAAGGTATTTAGTTAGCAAAAAGATTTTTGCCACCATTCCCTCTGCCGAATAAGATTCACGAACGGGAAATGGACAAAACTGACATTCCCGGTACTTTTAATGCTGGGGCCACCTTAGGTCCGGTGAACGAAACGAATATGTCCAGAATTTGGAATAAACACAAACAATCAAATACCCCTCTTAAAAGAAAGGTCTTCGTGGGTCTTTCAGGTGGAGTGGACAGCTCGGTTTCTGCCGCTTTACTTCTACAGCAAGGGTATGACGTTACTGGCGTGTTTATCAAGATTTGGCAGCCCGAGTGGACGGAGTGCACAATGGCAAAAGATCGTCTAGACGCGATGCGTGTTTGTGCTCATTTGGATATTCCTTTCAAAGAGATTGACCTGACCGAAGACTATAAACGCGACGTCGTGGACTATATGATTTCAGAGTATAAGGAGGGGAGAACTCCTAACCCTGATGTAACATGCAATCGTTTCATAAAGTTCGGCAGGTTTTTCACGTGGGCGATTGAACAAGGGGCGGACTACGTTGCGACAGGGCATTACGCACAAATAGGAAAGCTTAGGGCTGGGGGCTTAGAGCTTAGAGCTTCAAAAGACCAGAGCAAAGATCAAACTTATTTTCTTTGGACATTGAAACAGAAGCAGTTGGCAGAGACTTTATTTCCAGTCGGTGCTTTGGAAAAATCAGAAGTACGCAAACTTGCAAATAAATTTAAGCTTCCCACGGCCGAAAAGAAAGACAGCCAGGGACTTTGTTTTGTCGGGCCAGTAGATATTAAAGGTTTTCTTTCTCGCTACGTTCCGCAAAAGCAAGGAGCTGTGTTAAATGAAAAAGGGGAAGTTATTGGTAGGCACGATGGAGCTTGGTTTTTAACTATCGGTGAGCGACATGGATTTACGACTACAAAAAAGAGTCCGCATGATGAACCATTTTATATTCTGAATAAAGATATAGATAAAAATACAATTACGGTTGGAGTGAAATCTAAAGTTATAACATCTTCTCCCGATTCCGTTCGTCTTTCATCCGTAAACTGGATTACTAGTGCGCCATCTACGGACAAGATATATGAAGCGCAGATCCGCTATCATGGGACGCGCTACCCGTGCGTATTTGAAGCGGACGGCTTAACGATAACATTTCAAGAAAAGTCTGATGCAGTCGCTTATGGCCAGTCTCTGGTTTTCTATGACGGAGATACCTGCCTTGGTGGTGGAGTCATGGAATTGTTTAAGTAGTGCCTCACCCCTACAAGCTTTGACGAGTTCATATTTGGCGTATAATAGCGACATGCAGAAAGGCACCTATATAGTAAAAGCTGACGGTGAGCGCGTGCTTTTTGATGTAGAGAAATTACGAGCTTCGCTTTTTCGTTCTGGGGCGCAAGAATCCGAAATAGAAAAAGTCATCGCGCACGTTACTGACGAACTGGAAGATGGCATGACCACGGACCATATCTACCGACATGCATTTAGCATACTGAAAAATTTGAAAAATCCGCAAGCTATGCGGCGTTATTCATTGCGCCGCGCACTTCTGGATCTTGGGCCGACAGGTTTCCCTTTTGAAAAGTTCTTGGGCGAGATTTTTAAAGCAAAGGGCTACGAGACTCTGAACAATCAAATTGTGCAAGGTGCGTGCGTGTCACACGAGATTGATTTGGTCGCGTATAACGAAACCAAGTTGATCATGGTGGAATCTAAATTTCATAATACGCTGGGAGAAAAAAGCGATTTGAAAGTGGCGCTCTATGTTAAAGCGCGTTTTGACGATCTTTCAGAACAGAGTTTTGAATACGGCAAGCGCCGCCCGCTTGATGAAGGGTGGCTTATGACCAACACTAAATTCACTGAACATGCCATAACATATGGCCAATGCGCTGGACTACGTATGGTGGGCTGGAATTATCCTTCAAAGGGGAATATTCAAGACATGATAGAAGATGCGCGCCTACATCCAATCACCTGCCTCTCACAGGTTAGTGTTTCCGAACGAGGTTTGCTTTTAAATAGCGGTATGGTACTTTGTAGGCACGTTATAAATTCCCATACCAAGCTTATGGGTCTGGGTATTAGTGAGAAAAAAGCCTATGCTATTGAGGCCGAAGCACGACTGCTCTGCAGTCCATAGTTTTTAACAAAGTATTAGCTCATGAATTTTATGCAACAGGACAGTAATCAAAAGACAATTATCATCGCGACGCTTGCTTTTATCGTAGGTTTTGGACTCGCGTGGCTTATTAGTACCAATAAAGCGGGTTATGGTATTACATCAGGAACCGGTGTAGACGCTATCAATCAAGCAAGTACCACCGCAAATTTTGTGAGTGTTAAAGATCAGAACTCTGGAGTTACCGTGGCGTTGGAACAGGTTCAGTTAGAGAAACTCGGATGGGTAGTTATTCATGACGAGGATAATGGCGCTCCCGGCAGAATTTTAGGTGCACAACTTTTTGATGCTGGTAGCTGGACTGACGGCACGGTGGATCTTTTACGTGGGACACTTTCCGGTAAGATGTATTACGCAATGTTGCACAGCGATAACGGTGATCATGCGTTTGATCCGAAGAGCGACACACCGATTCTTGGAGAGGACGGAAAGTCTGTTATGGCTAAGTTCTCTACAATGCCTGATTCGGGTACAGATCAAAACTAACTACATCAAAACACCCCGCCCTCCTTTGGAGGGCGGGGTGTTTTTTGATATACTCAACTACATGCAAAAACCTGCGTTTAAAAAATGGAACCGCTCGTACGACCCCAAAAGTACAGAACCGTTTAAGATCAGCCGTTCCAAAATAGATCTTTTTATGGAATGCCCGCGCTGTTTTTATTTGGACGCGCGGTTGGCAGTGAAAAGACCCAGCGGTCCCTCATTTACGCTCAATAACGCAGTGGATCAACTTCTCAAGCGCGAATTTGACGTACATCGTACGGCAGGTTCGCACCATCCACTCCTTCAAAAATATAAAGTTGATGCCATTCCCTTTAATGACCCGCGAATGGAGGAATGGCGTGATGCATTGCGCCGTGGAATTCAGTATCATCATAAACCAACTAATCTCATTATCCGAGGGGGAATTGACGATATTTGGACCACTCCTTCGGGAGAACTCATCGTCGTTGATTATAAAGCAACATCAAAAAAAGAAGGGCCCACGGGTCCAGATGATCTGTACGATTCATACAAACGCCAAATTGAGGTTTATCAGTGGCTTTTCAGGCAAAACGGTTTCAAAGTTTCCGACACGGGATATTTTGTCTACGTAAATGGGCGCGCTGATGCCAAGGCTTTTGACGGAAAATTGGAGTTTGATGTAAATTTAATTGCCTATACGGGCTCTGATGTGTGGGTTGCAAAAGCAATTACGGATTTACATAAAACGCTAACTGGGGAGAAGATTCCTGAAATAGGGACGTCATTTGGTGGTGGGCCATGTGATTTTTGTACCTATCGTGAAGCATCAGGCAAAGCTTTTAAAAGTTTTATAACTAAAGACAAAGAAGCAAAAAAGTCGCGAGTCACGAGCGAAAAAATAAGGAAACCAAATGAGACGCAAAATACCAGTAGTCTCTTTTAAAGAAAAAGTCTTTTCAGTTGTTGCCAAAATCCCAAAAGGGAAGACGTGCACCTACCAAGAGGTCGCTTGCTTAGCCGGCTCACCTGGTGCCTTTCGTGCAGTAGGAAATATTCTAAATACAAATTACAATCCAAAAATTCCTTGTCACCGCGTGATTAAATCAAACGGAAAAGTTGGGGGTTACAATCGTGGTGCCGCAAAGAAAAATGCAAAACTTCTAAGCGAAGGGGCTTTGTAACATAGCTATAAAGAGCTTGCAACATCTGCAGATTTGTGTAATCTGATATCGGATTGTCAACAAACAAAAAACGAAAGGAGAGAGAGTATGCAAGTTATTCGTCCGAACTTTGAAAAGCGGGGCGGTTTAGTTACGGTCATTACACAAGATTTCATGACCAAGCAAGTGCTTATGCTCGCCTACACCGACGAGGCCGGCTATCTAGAAACACTGGAAACTGGAAAAGCGGTTTACTTCTCTACTTCTCGCAAGAAGCGTTGGATGAAGGGCGAGGAGAGTGGGGACGTTCAAAGGGTTCGATCAGTTACCGTTGATTGCGACGGTGATGCCCTGATTTACTTTGTGGAACAAAAAGGTGACGGGGCATGCCATACAAAAGCACAAAGCTGTTTCTATCGCTCGGCTGTCGGGGGCCTACAACTGATGGAAGCGCCCAAAGCGGGAGTGAAGGAAGTATTACCCTTCATTGACACTCAAGTTCACACTCTTTTGGTTGTTGATGCTGGGTGTGTGATGTAGTCGGGAGCAGAATTTGCTAGCTTCAAAAGACCGAGCGCATGTCGTTTGGTCTTTTTCTTATTTTTATAAGAATTAAAGATGTTATATACTAGCCTTATGACATTTGAAGAATATCAAAAAGAGTCAAAGAAAACGGCCACCTATCAGGAAAAAGGGCGTGAATTTTGGTACCCAGCGCTCGGGCTTGCAGGAGAATCCGGTGAAGTGATTGAGAAAGTTAAGAAATTGTTCCGCGATGACAATGGTGTGCTTTCGGATGAACGCAGAGAGAGTCTCAAGAATGAATTAGGTGATGTACTTTGGTATCTTACACAAATCGCTACCGACGCAGGTATACCTCTTGAAAGTATTGCAAAAGGGAATATAGATAAACTTTTCTCGCGTAAGACCCGTGGTAAAATCACAGGGGATGGCGATAACCGCTAAATAATTAAAAATGGAAATCTCAAAAATAAAAATGACAGTTAAAAATGAAAAAATTGAAGCGGGTAAGTAAATTCTCTTGAGTTTTAATTTTGTATTGTCATTTTCAACTTTGATTTTTTAATTTTAATTTTTTTAAGATGGACCTTGAACAGATTAGAAACAGATATCTAAAATTTTTTGAGCGACAAGGGCACGTTATTATTCCATCTGCCTCACTTATTCCAGAGAATGACCCGACAACTCTTTTTACGGGGGCAGGAATGCAGCCGATTTTGCCATATTTGTTAGGGGCAGTACATCCCGAGGGAAAACGGCTCGTGAATTCTCAAAAATGTTTCCGTGCTGAAGACATGGACGAAGTAGGCGATAACCGCCACACAACTTTTTTTGAAATGCTTGGAAATTGGTCACTTGGAGATTACTTCAAGAATGAACAACTTGAATGGTTTTTCACATTTTTAACTGATGATTTAGGACTTTCACCGGAACGCCTCTTTGTAACGGTATTTGCAGGTGAATCTAAGCTCAATCTTCCTAAAGACACTGATTCAGTGACTATTTGGAAAGAATTATTTAAGAAAAAGGGGATAGAAGCAAAAGATATAGAAATAGGCACCGTAGAAAATGGAAGCGAGGTAGGTATGCAGGGCGGCCGAATTTTTTATTATGGTGGAAAGAAAAATTGGTGGTCTAGAGTTAGGGCACCAGAGAATATGCCAGTCGGAGAGCCTGGTGGGCCTGATTCTGAAGTATTTTTTGAGTTCAAAGACGTCGCGCACGATCCAAAGTATGGAAAGGAGTGCCATCCTAACTGCGATTGTGGAAGATTTTTGGAAATTGGCAATAGCGTTTTCATGCAATATATCAAAAAACCTGACGGACAATTTGGCCAACTTCCTCAGAGAAATGTTGACTTTGGCGGAGGACTTGAACGTATTGCGACCGTATTGGCAAATACCCCCGATATTTTTAAAGTAGATGTTCTGGCAAAATCTATTTCTATCTTGGAAAAACGTTCTGGTACTTCGTATGAGAAAAGTTCAGATGATTTGAAACGACCGTTCCGTATTATTGCGGATCATATCCGTGCCGCGGTATTTATGGGAGCTGATGGAGTGGTTCCCGGGAATAAAGACCGTGGCTACATTCTACGTCGTCTGGTCCGTCGCGCACTTTTTAACGCAAAACGCATTGGGCTTACTGACACCGAATGGTTACCAGCACTGGTTGATTTATATGCTGATACGTACAGGGATTTCTATGCTGAAATTGATGAACATCAGGAGGAGATAAGATCAATGCTTATAGATGAAGCGGAGAAATTTTATAAAACACTTGAAGCGGGTCTTAAACAATTTGAGCGACTAGCTCGCAAGGAAAATACACTCACTGCGGCAGATATCTTTGACTTGTATCAATCCTATGGATTCCCCGAGGAGTTAAGCATTGAGTTGGCACAAGAACGAAATGTACCAGTGGATAGGAAGGAGCTCGCCGTGCACAAAGAAAAGCATCGGGAGCTTTCCCGCGTAGCCTCTGAGGTTAAATTTAAAGGAGGATTAGTAGATACGAGTGAAATGTCGGTCAAATATCATACCGCTACACATCTATTAAACCAAGCACTGAGGCAAGTGCTCGGGATGCATATATACCAAAAGGGGAGCAATATCACTCCCGAGCGATTGCGGTTTGATTTCCCACACGACAAAAAAATGTCTCCTGAAGAAATTGCTACCGTAGAGGAGATTGTAAACCAGAAAATCAAGGAGGGTCTACCCGTAGGAAATACGAGTATGAATCTCAAAGATGCCTATGTGGCCGGTGTGGTAGGTGTTTTTGGAGAACGATACCCCGAGGTGGTGACGGTGTACCGTATCGGTAACCCCGAGGTGGGATTTTTCAGCCAAGAAATATGCGGCGGCCCGCACGTTAAGAACACCTCTGAACTCGGACAGAAATTTAAAATCATTAAAGAAGAAGCGATTTCTCAAGGAGTGAGACGGATTAAGGCAGTGCTGGTGTAACCGAGCCTCAGCACGGCATGCTATAATTTATTACATGAAGGTGGCAATACGAGAGCGTACGTTTGAGTTACTCGTTATAGTAACCCCTGTCCAGATGGAAGTATTTTGCTATGAAGGACTTGCATTAAATCATGTGCGCGTATTTTTTACAAAAGAAATTACTTTTTCGAAGTCTATACAGGGGTCTGATAAAGAATTCACTGCTTCAGCCTCTTCCGCTTTGTACAGACTGCTTCGTGAGTGCGAGGTGCAGTTACATAAGAGCAATGTACCTCACATCCGAATTCAACGCGTCACTTTTTTCTACTCGCCATCTCTCGCGACTGTTGCCCTAGAACATATTCTTGTGCGTAGCAAACAGCGGACAGAGCTTACCGAAAAGTCAGTACGTGCCTTAATTACCGATGCAGAAAAATCGTTTCTTGGATCCGTACGATACAATAAAAAAAATTCGGGCTTGCCGGTAGGGAAGCAGACTATTATTGAACGTCGATTTACGCGGACGATGCTCGACGGATATCCGGTGAGCTCGTATTTCCTACGGGAATATAATGAATTTTCGGGAGTACTGTTACTGGGTGGGGTTTCAACCGGACTTTTACAGAAACTCACTGATGTATGCCACTCAATATTCCGCAATTCCTTGATTTATCATCGTACTATTGAACGTGCGATACTTGATACGGTGGGTGTGCTCGGCGATCCGCACCAAAATTTTCTCGTGTGCGTTTTGTTCCCCCAAGGGTTATACATGACCTACGTGGAAAATAATTTGCCTGTCAATCAAAAATTCTCTGATGTAGGAAGTGAACGAATACTGGCGTTGTTTTCGGGAGTTCTTTCTACAACAAAGACTGTCGCCAAATCATTTATACGTCTGTATAGAGATAAGAAACTTCATGGTGCCAGTGAACATCGTTTTATTCAAGCGCTCGCACACGTCGCTGATTTATGGATGAAAGAGTTCATGAGAGTACGACAAGATTTAAGCGAGCGGTTCTTGCTCCCCCAACATGTCTATCTACTCGCGTCTCGTCCGCTTGATAGCTTAATTCTGGAAAATCTACCTACATCAGGAACTGATGCCTACGGCCAGTATCAGTTGACACATGTGATCATAGAAAATTTTTGGCCGATAGAGGCCGTTGATCCATCCGCTCTAACCCCACTCGCTTCTCTGCTTATGACGTATACACTTACACACCCCGTTGAATATTGATAATCTGAAGACATCTGTGGTATAATAGTGCTCACGTATGGTGAAGAAAATCTTACAAGACGTCATACCGCCCGGAAGAAGGTCTATACGGCACATTCCGTTGCCCGAAAATCGCAAGTCCAATGAGCAGACAAATTTAGATGTAGCAGATATGCACCCAAAACACAGAACAAAGATTCGTTTTACCCGGTGGGTAATCATTGTCGGCTCCCTGCTTCTGTTGGGCGCTGTTCTCGTGGCCGCTTCAATGACATTTTCATCCGCTACCGTTGTTATCAAACCAAAACAAGCGACCGCGGTGGTTGATGTTTCAATACCACTCGGTATTACATCAGCGTCTGGTGTGTCGGGGGTTGTGGTGACTGCAACATCCAGCGCATCCCAAGTTATTGCGGCAACTAAGGAGCAAGACGTACAGCGTAAGGCTTCCGGACAAATTGTGATTTACAATAATTATTCAAGCGAATCTCAACGGCTTATAAAAAACACGCGTTTTCAGTCTCCAGATGGGCGAATTTATCGAATTGATACATCAGTCGTGGTGCCGGGACAGACCATAGAAAATGGGAAGAAAGTCGCTGGAAATCTGACGGTTACCGCTTATGCTGATTCTGCAGGGACAGAGTATAATCTTTCTCTCGCTTCTCTAAAAGGAGATTTTACCATTCCCGGATTTAAAGGAACCCCCCGATATCAATCTTTTTACGCTCGCTTAAAAACTGATATTACGGGAGGTTTTAGCGGACGTGCCCGTGTGGCTGATGAGCAGACAGTCATATCAGCTACGAATGACCTCAAAACAAAACTCAATGAAGATCTGTGGAAAACCCTCCAGAGTTCTCTCCCGTCCGGATTCACTCTTTCAAAAAACTTGTACCAGGCTGAGTATCAAGTATCGTCAACCAATGATACATCGGGGCAGGGTATTACGCTCTCGGTTACCGCTGTTGGTCGGGCAGTTATTTTTGATACGAAGCTTTTAAGTAGCGCTGTTGCGGAGCAATCGCTTCCTTCGTATGAGAACGAGGACATACGTATCCAAAATCTTTCCGATCTTGATATTACACCGCACACGCAGGATACGAATTTCTGGGAAAGTGATTCCTTAGTGTTGGGTGTGAAAGGAAATGCACATTTTGTTTGGCAATTTGATGAACAGAAAATAATTACGGCGCTCGTGGGAATACCCAAAAACCAAACGGATTCAATTATGCGCACACACCCGGCCATCGCACAAGCGGAGGTTACCATTAAACCCTCGTGGCTCACCAAATATCCTTCACGTGAGAAAAAGATACATATTACGGTTAAACTTGACTAACAGCTCCAATGTCTGCTAGTATGACAAACTCCCTTTAGAAATGGGAAAAGATATTGAAAAAGACACCGTAACGGGGGTGGTGACTGAGGCGTTGCCAAACACTCTTTTTCGTGTTAAAATCTCCGATGACAAGGCGATGCTGGCATATCTTTCAGGACGTATGCGAATCAATCGGATTCGTGTACTTGTCGGAGATACCGTTCTTGTAGAACTAGACCCCTATGGTGGTAAGGGAAGAATTATAAAGAGAGGCTAGTCCTTCCTTGTTTTCTCCCGTTTAATATATTTTAGTATGCGCGTTAAAGCATCTGTTAAAAAAATTTGTAAAGAATGCAGGGTGGTCAGGAGAAATGGCCACCTGTATGTTGTCTGTAAAGCAGATTTACGACATAAACAACGACAAGGGTAATGAAAATTAAGGATCCGCCAGCTGGCGGAGACTGTAATTTACTTAACCCCGTGGAATAGGCAAATTAATACAATGAAACACATACAAACCACAATTGATAATAATGTACACAGCGAAATCCGAGGTATTATTCCACGGGGTGATGATTTTTATACTTACTTCGTTCGTTAAAAATCTATGAGAATCGCTGGCATCACACTACCGGAACATAAGCGTATTGAAATTGCTCTCACCACTATCTATGGTGTCGGTCGTTCTCGTGCGCAGTATATTTTGGGGAGAGCCAAGGTGGAATTTGGTAAGAAAGCAAAAGATCTCTCAACTGCGGAAGAAAATGAAATTCGAAAATGCATGGAGCAGTATAAGATTGAGGGGGATTTAAAGCGCCTTGTTTCAGGTAATATTAAACGGCTGAAAGATATAAAGGCGTACCGGGGACTCCGGCACATGCGCGGTCTTCCTTCAAAAGGGCAGCGGACCAAGACGAATTCACGAACTCGTCGTGGGAACGTCCGCAAGACTATGGGTACCGGACGTAGAAAGGTAGAAAAGAAATAATTCACCCACCAAAATTTTCTAAATGACAATGTATAATCATACAAAAGAACATGCGCATCGATTCCGCTCGATTTGTGGTGAAATTTTATCAGTGGAAAATTTAGGCGGGTAAATCATGGGTAAGAAACGAATTGTAAAACAAGGAACGGGAGGCCAAGAAGGCAAAGAATCGGGTGCAGGTGCACGGGCCGTTAAACGCAATATCGCTAGTGCGATTTTGTATGTTGAATCCACCTACAACAACACTCGTTTGACGCTCTCAGATCCAAAGGGAAACGCGCTTACCTGGTCTTCAAGCGGAAGCTTAGGTTTCAAGGGCGCGAAAAAAGGAACACCATTCGCAGCGGCAAAAGTTGGTGAAGTGCTTGCTGAGCGCGCCGTCGGAATGGGTGTAAAAGAAGTGCAAGTAATCGTTCGAGGAATCGGATCTGGGCGTGAATCTTCCATCCGTGGTTTTGTATCAAAAGGAATTGTGATTAGTACCATAAAAGACGTGACACCGATTCCTCACAATGGTCCGCGACCCCCGCGCCCACGGCGAGTTTAGAAAATTAAGGATCCGCCAGCTGGCGGAGACTGTAATTTACTTAACCCCGTGGAATAGGCAAATTAATACAATGAAACACATACAAACCACAATTGATAATAATGTACACAGCGAAATCCGAGGTATTATTCCACGGGGTGATGATTTTTATACTTACTTCGTTCGTTAAAAATCAATCATGTTAATCAAATCAAAATACAAGATTGCGAGACGTTTGGGGGTGCCGGTATTTGAGAAAACTCAAACGGCTAAGTTTGCGCTTTCGCTTACTCGTCGTAGCGAACGCGCAACGAAGCGTCCCCGCGCGCTGACCGATTACGGTAAACAACTTCTAGAAAAACAGAAAGTTCGCTACACCTATCTTATGAACGAACGGCAACTCAAAAAAAATGTCAGACAAGTCCTTGCAAAGAAAGGCATCAAACAAGATGAAAGATTGTATGAAATTCTTGAGACAAGGCTTGATAGTGTCACGTACCGACTTGGCTTTGGGCCAACACGACTTGCGGTTAGACAGTTGGTGAACCACGGGCACATTTGCGTTAACGGTAAACGTGTTGATATCCCGTCATGTGCTTTGTATGTGGGAGATGTTGTCAGTGTCCGACCCGGTAGTCTTCCCAAGAAAGTTTTTGTAACACTTGATGAACGTCTCAAAGATCTGTCAGTCCCCGCGTGGTTGGCGTTGGATACAGAGAAGAAACAAGGCACGATTAAAGGCGTGCCGAAACTTACGCGCGGAGAATCTGGGCTTGATTTTAATACGGTACTTGAATTCTATAAACGTTAACCGAGGGTCGTTATTTATAAGAACATTTATTTATTATTTTTAAACATACACCATGGCTGACTACAACATCATGCTTCCGTCAAAACCACGAGTCGTCAAAGAAGACGATTTTGTAGGTACCTATGAAATAGATAATCTCTATCCTGGGTATGGACATACATTGGGTAATTCACTGCGTAGGATAATTCTCTCCTCTCTGCCGGGAGCAGCGATTACTTCCATTAAAATTGACGGCGTCAGCCACGAATTTTCAACTCTTGAGGGAGTCAAAGAAGATGTGGTGACTATTATTCTGCATCTTAAAAAAGTTCGTCTGCAAATGCTTACCGACGAACCTCAAAAGCTTTATCTCAAAATAAAAGGACCTGCGGAGGCTACCGCTAACGATATTGAGGTTCCCGGACAGATAAAGATTTTAAATCCGGAACAACATATTGCTTCAGTAACGGGGAAAAACAAAGAACTGTCTATTGAGTTGACGGTTGAGCGTGGGCTTGGATATGTTCCCAAAGAACTGATTCAAAAAGATCGGACGGATATCGGCAGTATCGTCCTTGACGCGGCATTTACTCCGATTCGGAGAGTTAATTACGAAGTTGAGAATATGCGTGTCGGCAATCGGACAGACTTCAATCGCATGAAATTGTTCATTGAGACGGATGGAACTATCACCCCCCATGACGCCTTAAGCCAATCAATTGAAACTATGATAAATCAGCTCAAGGCCATCATCGGTTTTAAAGAAGAAGCTGTTGAACCCCTACCTGAAGCCTCCAAACTGATACTCCCAGAGGGGCATAAAACTTCAAAAGAGGTTGACCCAGAAATCCTTAAGACCCGTATTGAAACACTTGATTTATCAGCCCGTACTATAAATGCGTTAACAACAGCGAATATTAGGACGGTCGGCGGCTTGGTGCGTAAAAAGGAGAAAGATATTTTGGATGTAGAAGGCCTCGGTAATAAAGGGGTCCAGGAAATTAAAAAAGCACTTGCCTTGGTAGGAGTAACCCTTAAAGAATAATGAAAATTAAGGATCCGCCAGCTGGCGGAGACTGTAATTTACTTAACCCCGTGGAATAGGCAAATTAATACAATGAAACACATACAAACCACAATTGATAATAATGTACACAGCGAAATCCGAGGTATTATTCCACGGGGTGATGATTTTTATACTTACTTCGTTCGTTAAAAATC
>Ga0209542_10002548_pt1 | contig 40599 bp, 34 predicted proteins | sample RifCSPhighO2_01_FD_184028 | JGI IMG/M metagenome (GOLD analysis project Ga0209542, IMG submission 184028) | Soil microbial communities from Rifle, Colorado - Rifle CSP2_plank highO2_0.1 (SPAdes) (version 2) | ecosystem: Environmental > Terrestrial > Deep subsurface > Rock core/Sediment ... | reverse complement strand
GCTTGCTCCGGCATCTCGACCAAAGTTGTGGAATATCAGTATGTAGCGTACACAACCCTCCGCCGCTGATATTTCTCGGTATCTTTTCTTGTATGAGCGTATCACCTCAACAATTTCCTCTTGAGAAAAGTCAACGAAACGTCTGTCATGATCTCTATAAATAAAAAGGTCGTGATACCCAACCGCCTCCTGAATGTTGAAAGGTCCAAAAATTGCTTCTGGTTTGCATATGCCAGATTTAACTGCCGGGAATTTATTTTTGATAACAGCTATCTGCCAGTCGGTCTTGTTTGGGTGGAACCATACCGGCTCATTACCTGACTTTTCAAAGTCTTCGAAGGGACAGTTGGTTTTAGACCGGTATTCTTTGTCTCCGTCGCTATTCTTTTTGTCAGCGCGAGGACGGTTAGTTCTTCCGGTAGCAAAAAGCACCCATTCGCCGGAAACAAGATCTTGTCGGAATTCGTTAAGCATGCTGACCTATAACCTACAACCTACAACCTACAACTTTTTTTGTTGTTGGTGGTTGGTTGTTGGTGGTTGGTTATATCTGCCAGTTATCAGATTCCACCTTATTTTAACCGTCTCTATAAGTACCTGGAAGTAAGACTTAAAGCTGACACGTGATTCAGAAGCGTTCTTCCAATCCACAGGTACTTCTTTTGTTTTAAAGCTAAGTTTTCTGGCCAAGGCAAGAACCTCAATATCAAACCCCCACCTTTCTATGGTTAGCTTGGGAAATATTTTACCAGCCGCTTCGGCGGTAAAAAGTTTAAATCCTCTTTGCGTGTCATGTATACCGGGTACAGCCATTATCTGAATAAACAAATTCCCCAGCTTGCCAAAAACTCTGCGCCACAACGGCTCGCTTCCAGCAGCAACTTTGTGGCCAAGCACAGCTATCGAACCGATAACCACAGAATAACCCTGATTTATATGGGATATGAATTTATCCAAATGATCTATGGAAGTAGAATTATCAGCATCGGTAAAAAGACGAAGATCTCCTCTTGCTTCAAGCATTCCGGTTTTAACCGCAAATCCTTTCCCCCTATTCGATTTGTAGTTAATTAACTTGAGCGTAGAAATCTCCGTCCGTAACAACTGCACGATATTATCAGTCTTATCCAGAGACCCGTCAGTAACTACTATTATTTCGTGTTCTATCTTTTTCTCTTCTAAATAATCAAAAATCGCCCTGACGGTTTTTTCTATATTTCTTTCCTCATTATAAGCTGGAATAATAACAGATAGGTACATTAAGGATTAATATAACACAACTTCGTCTATAAGCCTGATTGACAAAATAACAAATATATAACATCATAATACCCGGGATGCCACCGTAGCCCAACTGGCAGAGGCGGCTGATTCAAAACCAGCCAGCTGAAGGTTCGAATCCTTCCGGTGGTACCAACTTCCAGCCGGCAGCGCCGCCGGTATTTTAATTGACAAAATTATATTTTAAACTATCCAAATGGAATATCCTGTTTTTGAAATAAAGCTGGGTGGCAAGGATTACCCTAAATTACTGGTTCAAATTCCAGATCCACCACAACAGCTATACTGTCGAGGAAATTTAGAGTTGCTGAACAGCGAATGTTTTGCTGTCGTCGGAACTAGAAAATTAACTTCGTACGGAAAAGAGGCGACTCAAAAGATCGTAATCGGTCTGGTTCAGACAGGATTTACTATAGTCAGCGGTTTGGCAATGGGGATTGATGCTGTGGCTCACCAAACAGCATTAGACACAGGCGGCAAAACTATTGCGATTCTGGGAGGCGGCACTGATGATAGAAGTATCGGCCCGCAGATAAATTTCCGGCTAGCGATTAACATACTAAAAAGCGACGGACTAATAATTTCTGAATATCCCGAAGGATTCCACGCTAATGAAAAAACTTTTCCGCAGAGAAACAGAATAATAAGCGGACTTTCTAGGGGGACATTAGTAATTGAGGCCGACGAGAAAAGCGGAGCGCTTATAACCGCTCACTGCGCATTAGATCAAAACAGAGATGTATTTGCCGTGCCTGGCAGTATCTTTTCTTCAAAATCTTTGGGAACTAACACCCTTATTAAAAAGGGGGCAAAATTGGTTGTATCAGCTCAAGACATAACAGACGAGTATGGTTACAATTTGAGTATTTTTGAAAAAAACAGTAATATCCTGTCCACAAAAGATCCTGTTGAAAGAAATATTATTGCTATACTTAAGGAAAAGGGTGAGATTACGGCAGATGAAATCATCAGAGAATCGACAGAAAACACATCTAGGGTTTTATCGTCAATATCGGCCCTGGAGATAAAAGGAATTATCAAACAAAGAGGAGAAAAATATTATATATGAATCTTGTTGTCGTAGAATCGCCAACCAAAAGTCGAACCATCTCCCGCTTTCTCGGGAGTGATTTTATCGTGCGTTCTTCTTATGGACATATCAGAGATCTGCCCCAGAAAAGTTTAGGAATAGATGTAGATCATGACTTTGAGCCGAAATACGTTATTCCGCTTAAAGCCAAAAAAAATGTCTTGGATCTTAAAAAAAATAGCCAAAAAGCTGATAAAATTATACTCGCAACCGATAAAGACAGGGAAGGAGAAGCTATTGCTTGGCATTTAGTCCAAGTACTTGGACTAAATGCCAAGCAAATTCCAAATTCCAAATTCCGAATTCCAAAAGTTGAACGAATAGTTTTTCATGAAATTACAAAACAAGCCATTGAGGAAGCACTGAAGAATCCCCGGGATATAGATATGAATCTTGTTGACGCACAGCAAGCAAGACGAATACTCGATCGGCTGGTCGGATATAAATTATCACCGTTTTTGTGGAAAAAGGTAGCAAGAGGACTTTCAGCCGGAAGAGTGCAGTCAGTAGCCGTGCGTTTAGTTGTAGAACGCGAAAGAGAAATAGAAAAATTCATCCCGCAAGAATATTGGTCCATAAGCGCAAAACTCAAAGCGCAAAGCGCAGAAGAGAATATGGAATCATTCTTAACTAGAATTGACAACAAGCAGTTAGATAAATTTGACATCAAGACAAAAGACGAAGCAGATAAAATTGTAAATGACCTGAATGGGGCAGAATACGTCATCGAAAGCGTGAATAAAGAAGAAGAATCCCGCTTTCCTCTGCCCCCTTTCACAACTTCAACCCTTCAGCAAGACGCGGTAAAAAAACTCGGCTTTTCAGCCAAACAAACAATGATGCTGGCGCAGCAGCTTTATGAAGGCATAGAACTTGGCAACGAGGGCTCCATCGGTTTGATAACTTATATGAGAACCGATTCAGTCAATTTATCCAGCGAGTCAATCAAAAAAGCCAGCGATTATATTTTAAACACGCTTGGCGAAAAATATTTCGAGCAAAGAGCATACAAAACAAAATCAAAATCAGCACAGGAAGCCCATGAAGCCATAAGACCCACGGAGCCATCCCGACACCCGGATTTGACGAAAAATTATCTCACTCCCCAGCAGTATAAGCTTTACAACCTAATATGGAGAAGATTCGTGGCCTCGCAAATGACCAAGGCGGTATTTGATAGCACAGCTATCGATATCAAAGCGACCAACAACCAACCCATTCGACAAGCTCAGGGTCCTGAGTTTATCGAAGAACAACTAATAACTAACGACTATTGGTTCCGGGCCAACGGTTCGATATTAAAGTTTGACGGTTTCTTAAAAATATATCCGATGAAATTCAGCGAGAACAACCTGCCCGTAGTAAAAGAAGGAGAGAAGTTGGACCTAAAAGAATTAAAACCTGAACAACACTTCACCAAACCGCCGGCCAGATATAACGAAGCATCGCTCATCAAAACCCTTGAAAAAGAAGGCATAGGCCGTCCGTCCACTTACGCTCCGATAATATCAACGATTCAACAGCGAAACTATGTCAAGAAAGAAGCAAAATATTTCCACCCCACAGAAATAGGAATTATGGTCAATGATCTTCTCGTAGAACATTTCCCATCTATAGTCGATATTAAGTTCACTTCAAAAATGGAGGATGATCTAGACGACATTGCCGCTGGAAAGACAAAATGGGTGTTAACAATAAGAGAATTCTATAACCCATTTGTTGAAACTTTAGAGAAAAAATATGCCGAAGTTTCAAAAGAACAGGTTACTCAATCCGAGAAAACTGGACAAAAATGTGAGAAGTGCGGAAGCGATATGGTGATCAGAATGGGCCGATATGGAAAGTTTATCGCCTGTTCCAACTACCCCAAATGCAAAAATATATTAAAAGAGAGAAAAGACAAAGAGCCGCCGAAAGAAACCGGCGAGCTCTGTGAAAAATGCGGCGGCAAAATGGTAATAAGAAAAGGTCGCTTTGGTGAATTCGCCGCTTGTTCTAACTATCCTCGCTGTAAGAATACAAAGAAAATCAATTCCAAAAATGTCCCGATTTCTTCCAAATCAGAATGATTTGGCAAAGAAATCGAGAATCCTCGATTTGCTAATTGCGCTTTACGCAAAGCAAATCGGGACAAGAACACCAAGAAATTAGCGCCAAAACCTGATTCGAACTAACTTTTTTAAAACCAGAAACGTTGAAAACTGCTCCAAAGAGGAGTAGTTTTCGTAATATGATTGAATTATTAAACAAAATTTTGGAAAGCCCCGGGGGCGCTAAAAATCCTGATTTAATAGAGAAGGCCTACAAATTCGCGGAAAAAGCCCATGCCGGACAAAAAAGATTGTCTAATGAGGACTACATAATTCATCCCCTCTACACAGCGAATCTTCTTGCTAACTTGAAACTGGATCCGTCGACTATAGCCGCCGGCTTGCTTCATGATGTCTTAGAAGATACGGGGATTACTTCAGAAGAACTCGGAAAAAAATTTGGTAAAGATATAGCATTTCTGGTTGAGGGAGTCACAAAACTAAGACAGATAGACAAAATTATCAGTAAAAAAGAAAGCTTTTCTAAAAGTCATTTCGAGTCTCTAAAAAAAATGTTTTTTGCTACCGCTAAAGACATAAGGGTTATCCTGATAAAATTGGCTGATAAATATCACAACATGGGGACACTCAAATATATGCCCAAGGTCGATCAAAAAAGAATAGCTCTTGAAGCGCTAGAAATATATGCTCCTGTGGCAGCGCGTCTTGGAATGGGCCACCTAAAAGGCCAGCTTGAGGACTTGGCTTTCCCTTATGTTTATCCCAAAGAATACATCTGGCTTCTAAAAAAGGTCAAAGAAAAATACACGGACAGAATAAATTATATCGAGAGAACAAAACCGCTTGTCAAAAAATATCTCAAGGATGCTGGAATTTTTGTCATCGATCTTCATTCAAGAGCCAAACGCTATTATAGTTTATATGAAAAGCTTCAGAGAAAAGAGATGGATCTGGACAAAATCCATGATCTGGTGGCAATGAGGGTGATCGTGCCGGATATCAAATCGTGTTACGAAGCATTGGGCATAATACACAAGTACTACAGACCGCTGCCGGGATTGATTAAGGACTACATCGCTGTTCCCAAGCCAAATGGTTACCAGTCGCTTCATACCACGATATTCTGCGAGAAGGGGCGTTTGGTAGAAATACAAATACGGACAGAAAATATGCATGATTATGCGGAGAATGGCATCGCCGCTCATTGGGCCTATGGCGAGAGTGGTAAGAAATCGCCAATATCGGCCAACGTTAAGGAAATTGAATGGGTTGCGCAGCTAAAAAAATTTTTAGAAGAAGCAAGAACCGATGAAGGATTTTCTGGCCTGAAAATTGATTTTTTCAAAAACAGAATATTTGCTTTTACCCCCAAAGGGGATGTTAAAGATTTGCCCGAAGGCGCTACGCCAATTGACTTTGCTTATTCAGTCCATACTGATTTAGGTCATGCTACTAAAGGAGCCAAAGTGAACAGCAAGATCGTCTCCCTTGATTACGAATTAAAAAATGGCGATGTGGTTGAGATAATTAAAGGTAAAGAAAAGAAGCCGTCTTTTGATTGGTTGAAAATGGTAAAAACAGCCTTTGCGCGAAAAACGATTAACTCGTGGTTCAGAGAAATGGGAGGTAAGACATCGGATATCCCGTGGCCAACGGAGACCCGGCTTCGCACAGGATCCTCTCCAGGTTCCAATGTCGTCAATTCTCAACGCCTAATTCGCTCAAAACGTCGAGCAAAACCCCAACCAGCAGTTATCCAGAACAAGCAAATCGACAAGCCTCTGATCGCCGGCCAGCGCGGTCTCCTATACAAAATTGCCAAGTGTTGCAACCCCGAACCGGGCCAGAAAATAAAGGGTTATATGACTTTAACCAAAGGAGTTAGTATTCACACACACCAGTGCTCCAATATAAAAAACGCTTCCGAAGCCCGACTGGTGAGCGTTTCATGGGAATCTCGCTCAACCACTAAATAATTTTTAGCGTTTATGCCAATAACTCAATGGAGTAAACTATGGAGTTATTGGGGTTAAAAATGGCTATTTTATTGGCAGATTCAAGTTATAAGCCAAGAGTGGATTTTATTTTGTGATTGTGATAATATTTACCCAAATCAACTTAAACATGGTTCCAAACAAGCTAAATAACCTGAATTCCTACTATCACCCGGCCTTAAGGAGACCGGTTGATTTGGCGTTTTAATGCCCACTAAAATTCTCAACCAACCGGCCTTCTTGATAGGCCGGTTGGTTGTTTAACAAGAAAGGAGAAAACAAATGTTGATTCCGACCAGCATAAATCCCGAGTCATTGCTTGGTTTTTTGGCCATTCTTCCCTTTATAATCGGCTACGGCGCCCCGCAGCCGCCGCGTCCCGAACTGTCTCCGCTGGACAGAAGAACTCCCGAAGAGAAAGCGTTTGATAGAATGATATGGGAAATTGACAGGAAGATAGAAAAACTGACTCAACTGAAAAACGCCTATTTACAGCAAAGAGACTGCGAGAGAGAATTAAGAGCGGCTACCGGTAATATAGAGTCGTTGAGAAGAAGTCTTGAATCAATGAAAAAACTAATTGAAGAATTGTCTAAGGTTGACCCTTCTGAAACTTAAAGACAAACCCCTGTCACAGCAGGGGTTTTAATCTATTATCGATTTGGCTATCTGGTTGAGGTCTTGGAGAGTGGCGAATCGGATGATTATCTTGCCGCCTTTGTCGGTGCTGTGAATGAGTACCGGCGTCTTGAGTGTTTCCGCAAGATTTTTTTCAAGCTCGTAAAATTTTCTTTCTGTTTTTGAGCTTTTGGCGCTTGTCCTCGAAGCGATGCTTTCTACTTCCTTTGACGAAACGCCGCCAGCAAGTATCTGCTGGTACATTTCTCTTTGCTTACTTTCATCGCTAAATGAAAGTAACGCGCGAGCATGAGCCCGGCTTAATTTGCCGGAGCGCAAAGAATCCCTGATATCCTTCGGCAAACCGAGCAGACGAATGGCATTAGCCACAACTTCTCTTGATTTTGAAACTTTGTCTGCTATTTCTTTTTGAGTAAGGCCAAATTCTTTGGATAAGCGACCATATGCTTCCGCTTCTTCAATAGGATTAAGGTCTGTTCGTTGGACGTTCTCCGTCAAAGCTACTTCGAGGCTGGTTCTCTTGTCTACCCCTTCAGGAGAAAGGTCCTCCCTGATGATAACCGGAATATTGGGCAAACCGGCTAATTTGGCGGCCCTTAATCGCCTTTCCCCCGCTATAAGCTGATAGTAGACATCCATTCCCCGATTTGACTCTTCTTCAACTTTTGAAACAAGGAGCGGCTGGAGGACGCCGTATTTTCTTATTGATTTGGCTAACTCTTTGAGGCCTTCGTTGTCAAAATCCCGCCTTGGCTGCTGCGGATTCGGTCTTACTTTATTTATTTCAACATAAAAAACACTGTCCTTTTTTATTTCAGGAGTTATGTGTTTTGAGTCGGGAATTAGTGAGTTGAGGCCTTTGCCTAGACCAAACAATTTTTTCAACTTTGATTCAAGATTTAAGACTTAAGATTTAAAAATATTCATAAATCATAAATCGTAAATCATTATTCTTTAACCAGTTAGTCGGATTATCTCTTCCGCCAACTGTCGATATGCCCTTGCGGCTCGCGAGCCAGGATCAAATTGCAGAATCGTTTTTCCAAAACTCGGCGCTTCAGCTAAAGAAACTAATCGGGGAATGACTGCGTTGAATATCCGGCCTGGGAAATTCTTGTTAACTTCATTCAAAACCTGCCGAGACAACTGGTTCCTCTTATCATACATTGTAAGCAATACCCCCAGTACTTGCAAATCAGGATTCAACCCTTGCCGGACAAGATTTATAGTATTAAGAAGCTGGCTTAATCCCTCCAAAGCGTAGTATTCGCACTGCACCGGAATTAGCACATGTTCTGATGCAACAAGGGCGTTGACCGTCAAAAGTCCAAGCGATGGCGGGCAATCGATTAGTATATAATCATAGTTCGTGCGAATTTGATTTAATATTTTTTTAAGGCGATACTCTCTTTCGTCCATAGAAACTAGTTCAACATTCGCTCCAGCCAAGCTCTGCGAAGCAGGCAGAATATCAAACCCAAAAATATTTGTTTTTTTTATAAGATGAAGCGGGTTTTGGTCATCTACGAACGCATGGTAGATTGATGGATCCTTAACCGCCACACCGACACCCGTAGTGGCATTGGCTTGCGGATCTATATCTACTAACAAAACATATCTGCCCATCGCCGCTATATATGCACTCAAATTCGTGGCGGTCGTTGTTTTTCCAACTCCCCCTTTGGCATTGCAAATTGTTATCACTCTGGCCATAAGTCAACTATATCATTTTAAGATTGTCCCGCAACACATTGACCTTACTCCTATATAATGATATGTGGGAATACATGAAGGTAAAACCGAGGAAACTCAAAAACAACGACAAAATGAGGTACTTAGACACGCTTTATACTGCGATTTCGTCTTTGAAATCGCGAGACGAAGTCAAAAGGTTCCTTCGTGATCTTCTTACGGAAAGTGAGAGGGTTATGATAGGCCGTCGAATTATAGTCGCCCAAAGACTGCTTGAGGACAAGTCGTACTTTGAGATCAGACAGGAGTTAGGCGTTGGAATGGATACAATTATTAGAGTTCACCGATGGCTTGAGGACGATATTGATGGCTACGAAAAGGTAGTCAAAAAACTGGAAAAGATTTTTGAATCAAGGCAAGAAAAAAGAAACCAAGCATATCTTGATCCGTTTTCTTTTGAAGGCTTGAAGAAACGTTATCCCCTTCACTTCTTCCTATTTAATTTATTTGACAACTTGGGCAAGAAAAACAAATAAATTCTGCTTTCTTTGACTTTCACTCCCATATATCATTATATGGGAGTGAAAGTGACAAGTGAAGTAGCACAAAAAGCAGCTTAATTAGACAGAGTGGGGAATTATCGGAAGTATGATAAAATATATTTAAGTTGCCGCGGTGATGGAATCGGCAGACATACAGGTTTCAAAAACCTGCGAGCGCAAGCTCATGGGAGTTCGACTCTCCCCCGCGGCACCACGTAGGAAAAGTCAATACCTCGCGACGCGGAACGCGCCGCTCGGCGACCAAATCGTACGGAGTTTTCGGGGCAAAAAGAAATTCCCGATTCCGTTAAAAGCAGAAAAGAAAATTTGGGATGTTCCACTAAATTTGGTTGATGGCAAGTAAAGAAAAGCGGCTCTTTCTCAAATCAAATCAGCGTTTTCGTGCCATAGTTCGCGTGTATGGCCACACAACACGCGAAATCTCCTTGTTGCCGGGGGAGAATAAATCATTTCGGTAAGCGTCAAGCGTCGAAGACAATGCAGTATTTGTAAACGTACCTGGCGTATCAGGCAAAAGCACAGAGGCAGAAAACGCAAGCGAATTGCAACCGCACTACTCGATCGAATACTCCTGGAAAAACACACGATTGCTCAAGAGAGGAGAAACGTCCGTCTTTCTCGAAGCGGCATTGCCGTGCGATATGTAAAGGCCATGCGATCATTGGTCGGCAGACGTCATTCACTGCATCTCCCGAGCTTGCCATACACGCTTCTGGGCGATGGTCTGTATTTCAAGTTCAAGCGCAAAGAATGGGTCATGTATCTCATGGCGGTAAAGTCGGCTCGCGGCAAGAAAGCGTATTTCCTTGATCCGGTGTTGCTTGAAGGGCGGGAATGCTACGAGAGATGGATAAAGCGGTGGCTGCTATTCCGCCGAGAGTGAAAAGCCGTGTTTGCGCCTTTGTTTCCGATGGATTTCGGGGTTCACAGCTTCTTTCGGAACAGAATCACTGGTTGCACCAACGTTGCCATTTTCATCTGCTCGCCAATCTGGTGCGTGGCAAAGGCAAGCGACGATACCGGATACGAAGCAGCAATCTTCGCGACAAGATACTGGAAGCAACGAGAGTGATCCTGGGTTCTCGAAATGATCCCGTTCTCCAGCAGACTAGAAAAGTCCTTCGAATACTCATTAACCGTCCTGTCTGTCCGCCATATATCCGCAAACAAGCTTTGGAATTTCTGGAACGTGAGCATGATTTTCAAGCCTATCTGCGTTATCCGAGCCTGCGTTTGCCAACGACTACAAGCGCCATCGAATCAACCGGACGAATGGTACGCCGGGCAACGAGAACAGCACGCACACCGCGATCGCTCTTACTTCGAGCCACCGCATTTCTTCGCCTAAAAAGATACGTAATTTGCAACGGAAATATCAACCGAATTAACTAGATGATCCCAAATTTTTTCATAAAGATTTTGTTTAATTCAGCAACGTGCTGATTTTTTGTTGCTGTTGACGACTTACCTTTCTTTGAGTATAGTAAGGTGTCCAGCATGGCTGGCGATTTCCGTCCTGATATCCTCCCGATGTGGACGGAAAAACCAAAGGAGGAGTGCAATGAGTACCTTCACAGCAAGAAAGGCAAGTATAGAGGTTAGTTTCGACCACGAGCATGGGTTGATGACATTCACCCAAGCTCTACCCGAAAGGCCGGACGAGGAGTTTTCCTCGTGGCCGTGGCCAGACATGGTTGTTGTGCTCGGTTTCTTTCACGATGTCGTGGGAGTAGTTGACCGAGAGGTCAAGCAATTCCGCGGCGAGTGCCAAGGACCGAAAACGGTAGTCCTGAAGTTCAACAGACGGCGACCACTTCCGCCAAGCAGCGACCATCTCCGTTGCGCGAACGCCTGGATCAAAATCGACAAGGATCTAGCAAGCGGAACACTCACGGTCGAGCTCCAGCGCATTCCTGGCAGATACAAGGACTTCGTGCTATTGGATGTTTTCGACCACCTTGAGGGTCGCGCTGGTCGTGGGAAGAACAGGCATGTAGATGGTAGGCCCGGCGTGCTACGACAGAAGCTTGAGCGCGCACTTCAGTACGGACCTCACGTTCTCTACGACCGCGATTTTCGTCCGAAGCCGATTCCTGACGGCGAACGTGTCTGGACTGACGAAGACTAGCCTTGTTCTCTACTCATGGGCCGCGTGCGGACTTCTGCACCGGCCCTTTTCTTTTTATAAATTCAAAGAGCGAGAATTTGCCGCCACTCCTTTGTTAAAACTACGGAAGTGCACAGCAAAGCCAGTGAATTTTTCATATGAATCAGTGCAATTAATTGAAATTTTTGGCTAAAAATGATACAATTTCGAGATGTCAAATGTAGATAATATAATAAAAACCAGCTTAAGGCCGCCAGTGGTAGTTGTTTTAGGGCATGTTGACCACGGAAAAACTAAACTTTTATCTACTATCAGAAATGTAGCTGTGCCCAAAGAAGCTGGGAATATCACCCAGCATGTAGGGGCATACCAAGTTGATATATCGAAATTTAAAAATGTCGATGTCGAAATGTCTCAAAAAATAACTTTTTTGGACACGCCCGGTCATGAGGCGTTTACAGCGATAAGATCACGGGGCGCTAAAGTTGCCGATATAGCGGTGCTTGTTGTGGCTGCTGATGAAAGTGTTAAACCCCAAACAAAAGAAGCGATAAAAATAATAAAAGAGGAAAAAATACCTTTTGTTGTGGCTATTAATAAAATAGACAAAGAAGGGGCAAACGTTCAGAAAGTAAAACAAGATCTTGCTACAGAAGATGTTCTTGTTGAGGAGTGGGGTGGCAAGGTTCCGGTAGTTGAAATATCCGCCAAGGCGGGTAAAAATATTTCTGAATTGCTAGACATGATATTACTTATAGCTGAACTTGAGGAACTTAAAGAAGACCTGTCCCAGCCGGCCGAAGGGGTTATAATAGAGTCTCATCTGGATAAAAGGCGCGGATATGTTGCGACGGCTCTGGTTCAAAAAGGAGTGCTTTCTCTGGGCGGTTGGATTGTGGCAGGAAGAGTTGTCGGGAAGGTAAAAATGATGGAGGACTTCACTGGAAAACCGATCGAAAAAGCTGGGCCGTCCCAACCGGTCATACTTACGGGATGGAGCCAAGTTCCTGATACGGGAGCATCGTTTGTATCAGCAGATTCAAAAACAGACGCGGAAAAAACTGCCGAAGAAAACAGAAAAGTTACCCTTACTCCCCTATTTTCTTTTATGAGTGAGCCGGCGGATTCGGACAAAAAGTCATACAACCTTATTTTGAAAGCCGATGTCAAAAGTTCTCTAGAGGCGATTGAGGTTTCATTAGAAGCGATCAAGTCCGGCGAAGTTAAATGCAACATGATCAGTTATGATATTGGCGACATAACCGAAAACAATATTAAAACTGCGATTGCCACAAAATCAGATGTTATTGGTTTCAGGATCAGTGTTGGGCAGTCAGTTGAACGGCTTGCCGAGAAAGAAGGGGTCAAGGTACAGACATTCGATGTAATATACGAACTGATAGAAACAATAAGAAAGAATATGGCTGGTCTTTTAGAGTTAGAAATCAAGCGTACGCTTCTAGGTAAGCTCAGAGTTATTGCCCTATTTAGAAAAGAAGCAAAACATCAAATTGTCGGAGGCAAAGTGTTATCGGGCAAAGTCGTAAGAGGCGCCGCAATAGATGTTATTAGGGGCAGTGAAGTCGTGAGCAAGGGTCGTCTTGCCCAGCTTCAACACAACAAAGAGGACGTAAGCGAGGTTAAAGAGGGTTTTGAAGCGGGTATTCGTCTGGATGTGATCTCCGGCCAGCCCTTTGAGGAAGTGAGGGAGGGCGATATATTGGAGATATACGAAGAAGAAAAAATTCAGCGTTCGTTGTGAACATAATCCGAATCTACAAATAATACCCGACTTCGTCGAATATGGTTCGTGACTACGCAGGATGATGTCCGAATGCTCCGAATAAACATGGTGCCGTAGCCAAATGGTCAAGGCGGGAGTCTGCAAAACTCCTATTCGGCGGTTCGATTCCGCCCGGCACCTCAATGGACCAAAACTTTGTTTATATTGACGATTACGGCTTGCTAGGGAGTAATTTTTATTGGCGCAAAGGAGTTTTAGATTAGGTAAAAAATTAGGAATATTTTCACTTTAACTACGGCTCTAATTCCCCGAGAAATTGTTAGTTGATAATTATGAAAACCATCCTCATTACCGGTGGTTGCGGATTTATTGGCAGCCATTTCGTAAGACAGTTTCTGAAAAAGCATCCCGATTTTTGGGTTGTTAATTTAGATAAGCTTACTTATGCCGGCAATCCGGAGAATCTCAAAGATGTTTCCAGAAGCCAGGCTTCTGGAAGAAGGTATAAATTCGTAAGAGGAGATATCGCGGATAAAAAAACGGTGGAAGCAGTGTTTAAGAAATCTAAACCTGATTTTGTTATTAATTTTGCCGCCGAATCACATGTTGACCGAAGCATTCACGGCCACGCAAGAGATTTTGTTGATACAAACGTGTATGGCGTATTCAATTTACTAGAGGCGGCAAGGAGATTTGGCGCCGGGAAATTTGTTCAGATTTCAACCGACGAAGTGTTCGGAAGTTTGCTATTAAACTCTAAGATAAAATTCACAGAAAAGACTCAGTACAACCCGCGAAGCCCTTATTCGGCGTCAAAGGCGGCCGGTGACCTTCTTTGCCATTCATATTTTGCTACTTATAACTTGCCTGTTGTCATTACTCACTCGTCAAACAATTATGGAAGTCATCAATACCCCGAGAAACTTATCCCCTTCTTCGCCCTTCGGGCTTTGAAGAGCGAAGCCCTACCGCTTTATGGTGACGGTAAAAATGTCCGTGACTGGATATATGTCTTGGACAACGTTGAAGCAATAGAAAAAGTTCTGTTCAAAGGGAAAGTCGGGGAAGTTTACAATATTGGCGGAGACAATGAGATCGCCAATATTGATATTGCGAAGAAAATTCTGAAAATTTTACGAAAACCCGAGACAATGATAAAATATGTACCTGACCGGCTGGGCCATGACAGACGTTACGCTCTGGATAATTCAAAAATCAAAAGAAAACTTGGCTGGCGGCCGAAATACAACTTCGACAAGATGATCGTAGAAACAGTAAAATGGTATCGGGATAATCCTGTATGGATAAAAGGCGCTGTTAAACGATTAAAAAGAATAAATCCCCACATTGAAATATAATAAAACATAATTCAGCGTAGATTGTATTTTTCTCACAATCTGTTTTTATGCTCGGGTGGCGAAACTGGTAACCGCAGTTGACTTAAGATCAACCGCTCGCAAGAGCTTGCCGGTTCGACTCCGGCCCCGAGCACCACGTTGGAAAAATTAATGCCTCGCCATGCCTAAGATTCTTAACCTAAGAAAAAAACAAGATCTGTCAAAAAGAACGACTCAAAGCCTTTTCCAGCCAAAGAAGGAGGTTAGGGTTGAATTAACAACGCCACAAAAACAAGCTGAAGAACAGGTAACGGAGAAACCGCAAATATCCTGGGAAGCGCCTTCATTCTACTACAACCCGCAAAAGAGATATTTGTCTTTGGTCATAGTAGCGCTACTTGCGGGCGCTGTGGCATTATTGACATTCAAGTATGACACTCTTACCTCAATTTTCCTTATTCTGACGTCTTTGATTTTAGTGCTTTACAGTAAACAAAAACCAACCATATCAAAAATAGTCGTCAACCAGTCGGGTATTTGGGTAGACGACGTTATTTATTATTATAGGGACCTCAAGTCATTCTGGATAGAATACAACCCCGGCGGGCCTAAAGAGTTGAGCTTGGAATCAGCGAAATGGTATATGCCGTATGTTAAAGTTCTGCTCAATGAGCAAAATCCGTTGGAGGTGAGGTCTCTAATTGTGAACTTTTTACCAGAAAAAGAGCATGAGAATTCACTCGTGGACCACATCAGCAGAAAGTTGGGGTTGTAAAACAGGTTTTAGGAATTAGTAATTAGTAATTTTGTATACCCCCCTCGTCGTTCAACGGATAGGACGGACCCTTGCGGAGGGTCTGATGCGGGTTCGATTCCTGCCGAGGGGACATGCATGTGAGACCGACCGAACGGGGTCAAAACGATAGTAATTCGGTTGAGTCAAGCAAAAGAAAAACCACTGATATCAGTGGTTTTTCTTTTGCTTCTGGCTAGGCGATTTTAACCTGTTTGTTCGCCAACGTGATCTTACTTCGTAGGCAGGTCAGTAATTCTCTTTTCTCAAGTATTGTGCCATCTCTTAAGATATATTTGGCATAATTCCGGATATCAATATCGGCAACTTTGATAGTTTTTTCTTTGATACCGAGCAGTCCTGACTGAAATTTTTTGTGCCGTTCAATTTCAGATCTGATTCGTTCTTTGATGCTGAACTCATCAAGATTTATTTGATCCATGAGATTGGCAAGCTGTTCTATAAGATCAGCTTCATTAATCCAGCCCGACTCGCAATCCTTATCTTTGAATCTGGTACAGCCATAGTAGACATATCTATGGATATTACCGTTCTGTTGTTTTTTAAATTTCTCATCGGCAGAAATGCCTGATCCACAGAGTCGGCAGGTCATTAATTTGGTAAAGGCGAATTCCTTGCTTTCACCCCGGGCTGTATAGCTGATCATCTGCTCTTGAACTTTATCAAATAATTCTTTGGTAATAATTGGGGTGTGTTTGCCTTGATACCACCGGCCACCGCCTCGGGGATATTCAAACATACCATAGTAGAAAGTATTTCTTAAAATTATGTAGATATTGCTGACAGTTAGAGGCTTGCCATTTTTAGTCTTGAATTTTATCTCATCTTTGAGCCAGGAGTGTAATCTTCTGCCACTGTATTTTTCATAGGCAACTTTTTCAAACATTTTTTTGATAATCGTGGCTCGGTGGGAATCAATTTCAACATGACAACTTTTATCTTTATCATTGCTATTTAGATAGCCGGTGGGCGCCGTACATGGCCAGAGTCCCATTTCGCATCGAGCTCGCAGTCCTCGCTTCACACTAACTACTTTGTTATCATTTTCAAGTTTTGCCTGGCTGCCTAATATCATTAGAAGAAATTTCTCATTCGGACTATTTGTAAATTTCTGCCCATAGGTACGGATTTCTTGAAGAATCCCAGCGTCCATTAAGTCAACAATTCTTCCCAAATCCCCAGCATTTCTACTGATACGATCTGGCGCCCAAGTTAAGATGCCATTGAATTTGCGATTTTTAATTTCCTCGACAATCTCATTAAATATTGGCCGTTGCCCGGCTTCTTTGGCAGAATGAGATTCTTTCTTGATTTCCACGACTTCAAGATGATCACGTTCTGCTATTTCCAGCATTTCCTTGATCTGGCTGTCAATGCTAAGGACTTGCTGTTCCTCGGATTCGGTGGACTTCCTTGCATACAAACAATAACTGACCCTTACTGGGGCTTGTACTTCTTTTGCCATAACCCCTGCTGGCGCTTGTGTTTTACTCATATACACAAAGGGATGACGCAACCCCGCTTGAGAGTCTAGGCTGGGTAGTTGATAACAAGAAACCCGCTGATAATAGCAGGTTTTAAGAAATACTCTCTGGCACCACGCGTGTTAGCGATTTTTTTTGAAACCCCCACTCAAGTTTTAAGACTCTTCATCACCCAGTGGATTATTTACGAATACCACTAATTTCCATCTTTTATTAGGGTTGCGAAACATGAAATGTAGATATTAGCTTCTGAAATTCTTTTTGTATTGGGCTGTTTGGATCATTGTTGGATTTTCCTATCCAAGTCAATTCTATATTATATGAATTATTTTTTGTAAGAAAATAAACCGACTTAGTTCCTATTCTACCACTGCCTTTGCATGTAGCATAATCAAAGTTATCATAAACATTTCGTGATGCCAAAAAAGCTTCATAACTATCCACAAAAATCTTTGTTAAGGTATCCGTCGGATACTCTTTAATTTCAGCTTCAAATATTTTTGAATAATTTTTAAATTGTTCTTCTGCTGATATGTTACCATAATTCAACGTTTTTGGAATTACGTTTATGGCTATATGCGAAGGAAAAATTTTATGCTGTAGAGTAATTCCGACAAACCCATACATATCCTTGCCTGATAAATTAGTTCTGTGTTCAGTTATCACCTTTGGTGGCGTTTCAATTACGAAATCAGAGGGATATTCAAATTCAATGAAAGCGTCGGAATACTTTTGCCATACGATTTGAGAAAGCAACATTTCTTGTTCCCGTTCTAAATCTCTTTGTGAGCTTACACTAGTAAATTTAAGAGTGGAAAGAATTTTGTTAAAAATTTCAATGGCATTTTTTTGTTGAGCCGAATTATTGTTATAGGATGAATAATAATCAAATTCTAAACCACGGCTATTCTTGAAATCATATGGAATTGTTACAATAACCTCTCCCTCATATTCACCTTTTAACGCATATCTATAGGCCTCAGCTCCTGAAATATTGATTTGTTCTGTTTTATCAATTTGACAGTCGTTATTAGAAGCAGCATTTTGGGTGAAATCAAAATCATTAGAAAATGTGAAGGGTGTTAATTCAATTACAAATCCCCCTCTATTTTTTAAATCATTCGAATAACGATCTAAATTTGGGGCAGGCATATTTTGGATGTAAGTTCGGCCAGATTCATCGGCGCGTGTTATGAGAAATAATCGTTTCGGATATTCTAATGAAAACCCGTCTTTTTCATTAGAATAAATTTGCCAACCAGAATAGCTAAATGGCCAGAAATTGAATAATCTTGCCGAAACAAAATAGCCAGTTATTATAACGCCAAGAATAGCCAACAAAATAATCAACCGGGTCTTTGATCTAGGCTCATTAAAATTCGGTTTTGGTTGACTTGATGCAATGTTTATTTCGCTTTCCATGGTCTAATTATATCACGTCTGGAGGGGGGCAACATAGCTTGTCCACTTTTTACAAAATGAGACACTTCCAAACCTCTTTTATCGTGTCTCATTTGTCTCATCTTGCAGTTTTGGAACACTAAAAATGGCACACGGAATTATGCCATTGTTGTGTACCATTTGTCCCATTTGCGGTTTCGGTTTTTATCTGGACGGCAGTGATTTTAAATGATTGAATTAAGCAAGAATGACTTCAGAGAATAACTTTGCGTATATTGACGGTGCTAATCTCCACAAGGGTGTGGCCGATTTGGGATGGAAAATTGATTATAAACGACTTCGTCTATGGTTAAATAACAAATATCAAGTTAAGCGTGCCTACCTCTTTCTCGGCTTAATACCAAGATATAAGGATCTCTATACCTATCTTCAAGAGGTGGGATTTACCCTAGTCTTTAAAGAAACTACTTATGACGGTAACGGCAAGGCAAAGGGTAACTGTGATGCCGACCTTGTTTTGCAAGCTGCGTGCGATGCCTACGAAAATAACTTTGATAAAGCCGTAATTATTTCAAGTGACGGCGATTATGCCAGTCTTGTAAAGTTTCTCCAAGAAAAGAATAAGCTTTTGACAATTCTCTCGCCAAGCAATCGTTGTTCCATACTTCTTAAAAGAACAGATGCCAGGATAACATATCTTGACCTGGTCAGATCTAAAATAGATAAGAAATAAAAAGGCCCCCGATACGGTAAAACCGTATAAGGGTCCTTTTCGTAGTGATACTGACATATTAGCAAATCTAAAATGAAAAGTCAACGATTATCCACAAGTACCTAAAATTATGAAAACTTATGTATTCAAAACCCATCTTTTCCGTGATAAGAAGATTATCCGCGAGATTGAAATTCTGGAGGACGTTAATCTATACAAACTCGCCGAAGCGATTGTAAAAGCATATGATTTTGACTTTGACCATGCTTTTGGTTTTTTCAGCACAATAAGCGAACAATGGTATAAATCTGAAAAGAAATACGAACTATTTGCCGATATGGAAGATACAGAACCAACCGGAGCAAAGAGCGTAGAAAAAACCAAGATTGGTGAGGTATGGAAAAATCCTGGCGATAAAATACTGCTTCTGTTCGATTATGGAGATACTTGGCTTTTCGTGGTTGAATTGATAGAACTTGGCAATAAAGAGGCTAGGAAAAGGTATCCTCGCATAATCAAGAAAGTTGGGCTAGCGCCGGAACAATATCCTGAGATTGATGAGGATGAAGATGAATTACCAGTAGTATAACGAGACACCAATATGTCTCCAACACACCCCATGTTTCGTGTCTCAAACTGCCTCATTTTTTAAAATGTTACATTTCGCCAAAGTCCATAAAAGTGTAACATTTGTAACATTTTGATCCCGACCGAGCGGGCTAAATCAAGCTCTGGAAAAATCGCTCAAAAAGCCTTATAATTCCCTAAAGTGGTTATTCCGAGACCGTGCGAGGGGACACGGAAGAATTAAGCAAGCCAAAGGAAGCCGCCTCGCGGAGTTTATCCCACACCTAGCTTGCTCTGGTGCGAGGCTCGGCGGCCATTTTGTATTGAATTTTGGGGGCAAAAACGAATTGGCGGTTTCGTTTGGGAGACGGGAAAATTTTTAATCACGGGATTAGGAGATAAGAAAGACCAGAGATGGTGATTTTTGTTTGTGCTTGATCGGCGTGTTTGTTTTTCAGGACGGAAGTGTTAAAATATGGTCGCATATGACCGACCTCTCTCTCCCAATAGAAAAACTAAGAAACGTCGGACCAAGGAACGCTCCTCGATTGAGCCGTCTCGGCATTAAAACCTTGAAGGATTTGTTGTGGCACCTGCCGACGAGATATGAAAATTATAGTGAAACAATTCCGATATCGGATATTGCGCTTGACCAAAAAGTTAACGTCCAAGGAGAGGTGGTTAAGATAACCACCAAAAAATTGTTCCCTCGCCTACGCCAAGGCTTCGGCGGACAAGCTCGCGGAATGTTCATTACCAATGCCATAGTCAGAGACATGAGCGGCGCAGTGAAAGTCGTTTGGTTCAACCAGCCGTTCATAGAGAACCAGCTGGCCGAAGGTACTTTCGTCAGCTTAGCCGGCAAAGTAAAGACTGGCAAGAATGGCACTTACCTCTCAAGTCCGACATATGAAAAAGTAAGACCGACTACCGACTATCGACTACCGACTACCAGCTTAAAACATACGAAGGGACTAATACCTGTATATCCGGAGACAGAGGGCGTAACTTCCAAATACTTAAGGTTTTTGATAAAACCTATGCTATTAAACATTCGGCTCAACGATCCGACACCAGAGACAATTTTGAAAAAATATAATTTCCCGTCTTTAATCGATGCTGTTAAAAATATTCATTTCCCGCATTCAGAAGATAGTGCTAAGATTGCCAAAGAACGGCTTGCTTTTGACGACTTAATGCTTTTCCAAATAAAAGCACTTCTGGAAAGAAGAAAGATGAATCAGTTAAGGTCCGTGCCAATCCCTTTCAACAAAGAATTAGTAAAAAATTTCATTACCGGATTGCCGTTTGAGCTCACAAAAGACCAGAAGGTGGCGGCTTGGGAAATACTGAAAGATCTTCAAAAGAAATACCCGATGAACCGGCTGATGGAAGGCGACGTTGGAAGCGGCAAAACGGTAGTTGCCCTTACTGCGGCATATCAAACAGCTAAAGCCGAATACCAGACCGTCTTTATGGTACCGACCGAAGTGCTTGCTAACCAGCATTTCAAAACAATAACTTCCCTTGTAAATGATAGCAGCGTAAAAATCGGTTTGTTGACTGCTTCGACATCAAAAATTAACAATGAGAATATATCCAAAAAAATATTTAAAGAAAGACTATCCTCCGGTGAAATAGACATAATAATCGGAACTCACGCCATACTTCAAAAAGATGTCTCTTTAAACAGGCTGGCTCTATTGGTCATTGACGAACAGCATCGGTTCGGAATCAACCAGCGCGCTGCACTGGTTCGCGGAAATAATGCGGACTTAACGCAAAAGGATGCGGAAGCAGCTCGAACTTCTGCGTCTGGTCCGCATGGTTCTGCGTATGTTCCGCATTTACTTTCAATGACTGCAACTCCTATCCCCCGCACACTGGCTCTAACCATATATGGCGACCTAGACATATCAATAATCAGAGAAAAACCAAAAAACCGTCAGAAAATAATCACAAAAATAATTGGCCAAAACCGAAGAAGGAGCGCTTACCAATTCATAAGGGAGGAAGTTAAAAAAGGAAAGCAGGTTTTTGTAGTTTGTCCTCGCATTGAAGCAACGCAGAATAATATTGAGCAAACGCAGAATGTCGCAGAAAAAATTCCGCGTAGTTCAGCGTATGTTCGGCGTCAGTCAGCACTTGCCTTATGGCAAGACGTCAAAGCCGTTGAAGAAGAATATAAAAAACTGTCTCAAGAAGTCTTTCCTGATCTAAAAGTTGCCATGCTTCACGGTAAAATGCCCGTCCGAAAAGGACGAGGTCTCGCCTCTGGCGGAAAGATTTCAAAAGAAGAAATCATGGAAAGATTTAGAAATGGCGAAACTGATATTCTCGTTTCCACTTCCGTCATAGAGGTCGGGGTAGATATTCCAAATGCAACTATAATGGCCGTGGAAAGTGCTGAAAGATTCGGTCTTGCCCAGCTTCATCAGTTCAGAGGTCGTGTCGGAAGAAGTGAACACCAATCGTACTGCTTGCTGTTTTTGTCTTCAGGAGACAAATCAGTCAGCCAGCGGTTAAAAGCGCTAGTAGCTTGCGACGACGGTTTTGAACTTGCGGAAAAAGATATGGCAATTCGAGGACCGGGAGAATTCATGGGCATAAAACAATCAGGCATGCCAGATCTTGCCATGGCTTCTCTTGCAAATGTTGAGTTGATCAAAAAAGCCCGCCTCGAAGCACGCTTACTTCTTAAAGAAGACCCGTCTTTAAAAAAATATCCACTATTGTTGGGAAGATTAAACGACTTCCAAAGATTCACTCACTTTGAATAGCGGCTTATTCAATTTGTTACAAATCTGACAAGTGGTCACTCAAGAATTTTTCAATCGCCAGAACAGTTGCGTCTTTAACTGACGGATCACTTGCGGCAATCCATTTGGCAAAATTATATAAGACCTGGTTATCTACCTCTATCCACTTATCGTTCTTATAAAGAAGATAAAGCATAGACATCATAGCAATGCGTTTATTGCCGTTTTTAAAGGGATGATTTTTGATCATCAGATAAAATAAAACAGCCGCTTTCTTTGTAAGGCCTTTATAGAGAAATTTGCCGGCAAACTTTTGGAAAGGAGTAACGAGACAACTCTCAAGAATACTCGGGAAACGAGTATTAAAATCGGGTATCGGTTCATTAAATTTCATCAACTTTTCAGCTAAGCGAAAAGCTATGAACTCTACTTCGACAATTGAGATAATTATGGTCTTCATTATTCTTTACCAAGCAAACGAAATGTTTCTCCATATTGTTTCACCGCTTTAGAAATCGCCTCGTTGATGTCTTTTTTGTTTTTATTGCTAACTACGGTGCCTAAAACAGCCGGCAAATCATTGCGATTAATGTAGTAAGCTCGGCCTATTTTTTTTGCCTCTAACTTGCCTGATTTTATTCTTTTAAACACGGCTATCCGGCTTATTCCAAGGAGTTTGGCTAGTTCAGTTGTCGATATCAATCCCTTATTTTTCATAATTTGACTATAGCATTTGTTAACCGCTAAATCAATAGTTAACCAACAAAAATCCGGGGTTAGCCGGTTTCAGAAATTAGTAATACACATAATCGGGAACAAGGATTGGCCTTCTTTTTATAACAAGCTCCATCGGCTCACCAATTCGCTCGGCTTGAAGTTTCAATGTGCCTCTTGTATAACATATGCCGCTTTTCAGAAACATACCCGCTAAAGTTTTCTCCGTTTCATTCATTGGCCTAAAAAGTTCCCGCGGAAACCTAACCTTGCCACAAACCCCCAACTCCTCTCTATTGCTTGAGGCCTGACAAATACCGCCCTCTCTCTCAATAAATTGACCGCCCACAAGCGAAGCGGCCTCTAAAGGAGGCCGGGCTAAAATTGCGCAATCTAATCCTCCTGACCCAGACGATAAAACTTCCAGTTCACCGGGAAAATGCAACGTAAAAAGATACATTCTTTTTTGCTCGTTACCTACTATTCTCTACTTGCTACTTCCTTGTTTTGGGAGTGATCCAAAACCCCATATATCTACCTATCATTAGGCGGGTTTGGGCGTCAAGCGCCGGAATGGCACCGAGTAAAATTGTTGTTGCGGGGAATAAAATCCATTGGAGAATCATCAGAAAATGCTTGAAGCGGCCGAATTGCGGCGGGCGCGAAGGCAACAAAACAATTGATAGTACGGCTGAAGAAACAAGACCGAGCATGGCTAACGTCATTATGGTTCTCGTAAGGTAAGGGAGACTGAAAGACAGGACCGTCTTGTTAAACTCCGGTCCTCCGACAACAACTGGCAGCCAACCTAAGAGAAATAATATTACAGCATTCGTCGCCCACGAATGGTTACCTTCAGCAATAATGAATCCGTAGTAAAGTTTTTTTCTCAACGGTATCAGTTTATTTTTTATAAAACCGAATAAAAAATACGGCACATTCTCAACACCGTAAGCCCATCTCCTCTGCTGTTTGTAAACGTTCTTAAGCGTTCCGAAAGTAGTCGGCGCGACGTTGGCATCCATAGATACTGGATAATAAAGAGATACAACTTTATAATCGCCGTTATACCTCAAAAAACATTGCCAAAATATTCTTGAATCCTCTGAGACCATGTTCTTTTGCCAAAATCCGACATCTTCAAGCGCCTGCCAAGACATAGAATGAGATGAGAATGTGGTAGCGCTGTCCGGACGTTCTTGTTTAATGGTGTGCCAGAACGTCGCCGAAAAAGCCACCACTCTTGCAAACGACGGCGCTTCCCAAATGTTGTTCACATACAATGGTATCGGCTGATAAGATGCCTTGAGAGGATCAGGTGTCGTTAAAAAAGTATAAGTCAGTACGCTGAAATATTCCGGATAGATAATCGTATCGATATCAAAATTCGAAACAATTATCCTGTCGTGAGAAATATTCAGACGATCAACTAAACTTTTTCTAACAACTTCAGCCGCATACGCGGTGTTTGAGCCCTTGCCCGGAATTTCACCCGACAAACCGGCGGAGTGCATTACTGACATAAACTCTAAAAAATCGTTCTTGTATTTTCTCTCTGCCGCCTCGACCACTTGCCTAGTTTCGTCCCCTCCCCTTTCTTCCCAGCAAAGCACAACTATTATTTTCGATTTTGGGTAATTCGATTTCAACAAACCCTCAATGGAGGCAGCTACTATATCGTAGCTCTCCCTATAAAGCGGCAGAAAAATGATGTGATAAATATCCTGCCAGAACTTAATGTGCTGTAAGCTATAAGCTGTAGGCGATAAGCTTTCTAGCCGCTCTAACCAGTTGATTTTTATGTTAACCCTCAATTTGCTATAAGCAGCCCTCAAATGCAGAGACAGATAAACGGTTTTTATCAGCCAATAGATATCAAAGGCGATGATAAATAACGCCACAAAAAATGGCGTCCAGAAAGATAGCATGATTATTAGCGCAAGCGTGAGCCAAGCTGATAAACCAGGCAAGACCTCCAAAAAACGATATAGTTTCCTGTCGCCCATATATCGTATGTCACCGGCCCGGCCTATGTGGAGGTATTGATACATCAATACAATCTATCACAAAGACAGATTATTTCCCAACCAATTTTTTGTTCCGTTTTTTCCATCTCTTCTGTGTTTCTGTGGTTAAAAAAGTCCCGTTAGCGGGACATTTGTCAGTTATACATTTAAGCAGAAGAGCCGGCGTTATCAAAGAATACGATCGGCAAAACTTCCGTGACATGAGACACAAAGTGGAACTTCAGGCCCTTCTTTATTTCTTCCGGAACCTTATCTTTTACGTCTCGCTCGTTAGAGACGGGCAAAATAACTTCTTTCGCTCCGTCTCGATATGCAGCAAGAACTTTTTCTTTAACACCGCCAACAGCACGTATCATTCCTTTAACCGTGATCTCTCCGCTCATTGCCACATAGGGCTTTAGCGGTTTATCGGTAAGCTCTGAATATATTGCCAAGGCCATAGCAATTCCGGCGGAGGGACCGTCTTTCTTGACTCCCCCGTCAGGAACACTTAGATGCAGCAGGTTCTCCGCCAGTCGTTTTACGGCTTGCTTATCATTTCTAAGCAAATTCTTGACGACAGTAAGCGCGTTATGGTTAGCGTCTTTAAAAACCTCAAGTAAACCGCCCGTCTGGGAGATATCCTTTTCAGCGCGTCCGTGGGGAGTTAACTCGGCTTGAATATATAAAATATCTCCGCCAACCGGAGTCCACGCAAGACCTACGGCCTCGCCAATTTCGGTTTTCTTTACGCGCTCGTGAGAATATTTAGGCGTACCCAGCAATTCCTCAACCAACCCTTCGGTTATGAACATTTCGGCCGGCTTACCGCTACCGTTTTTTATAGTTCGTCTCCCCCATTTTGAAAATATGTGGTGGATCTGCCGTTCCAGCTCCCTTACTCCGGCTTCTCTGGTATATCCTTTAACAATTCCCGAAATAACTTTGTCGGGGTTGTTATCCTGCCAGTTTATCTTTAAACCGGCGAATCCGGTTTCAACAATTTGTTTGGGAACAAGGAATTCTGCGGCTATCCGAATCTTTTCAACTTCCGTATAGCCAGCAATTTCTATAACCTCCATCCTGTCCAAAAGAGCGGACTGTATGCCGGATGAAATGTTGGCAGTACACAAAAATAATACGCCGGATAGGTCAAACGGGGCGCCGATATAATGGTCCTGGAAAAAGTGGTTCTGTTCTGGGTCAAGAACTTCAAGAAGTGCGGACGAAGGGTCCCCCCTAAAATCATTAGTGATCTTGTCAACCTCGTCAAGCATGAAGACGGGATTCCTTGCTCCTAGTCGAACTATCTCCTGAACGATTTTGCCTGGTATCGAACCTATATAGGTCAGCCGATGTCCTCTGATATCGGCCTCGTCTCTAATGCCACCCAGAGACAGACGCACAAATTTAAGGCCGAGCGATTCGGCCACTGACTTACCTATTGATGTTTTACCCACTCCCGGAGGACCCACGAAACACAGTATAGGGGCCTTGCCTTTTGGATTTCTGATTTTAGTCGCGAGATAATCATAAATTCTCTCTTTGATGTCTTCCAGACCGTAATGACTTCGGCCCAAGATCTCTTCAACTTTAGAAATATCGTTTTCTTGAGAAGTGGTTTCGGTAGAGTATAGGTTCAAAAGACAGTCAAGGTGGTTGATGAACGTATTCCATTCGGATTGACCGGAAACACAGCTATTCAAACGACTAAAATCCTCTAAAATCGCTTTTTGGGCTTCAAGACTAATCGAATCTTTTATTTTCTTGTATATTTCCAACCTCTTGGCCAACTCCGGATTAGCGTTGGCCGCTGAATTGTCGTCGTCAGGCAAGCCGCCACTCCCCGGAACACCAACTTTTACTTGATTTTTATCCTTTTTCAGTCGAGACTTAACTGCCGTATTATACATTTTAGCACTACCTATTATGCCGAGATTCAGCTCTAACAACCCAAGACAAGCGCCTATTCTTCGCATAAGGAAGGTCTGCTCAATGAAACGCTGTTTTTGGGGAGGATCAATTACCGGTGCGGCAAATACAATTTCCCATATCAACATGTCAATCGCATCACGACTGTTAAAATCATGGTTATAGAAATCATCGTAAAGATTGAGGAGCTCTTGCGTGTCGAGATCGTTTGGCCCCGCAAATTCTATACACTCCTGGCAAAGATGTTGGATTTTATTTCTCATGTTGAAAAACAATCCAAGGAGCGAGGTTCTGTATTCTGGATTTATCACTAAATCGTCTTTTTCGTTAACAAATTGTTTTTCACTCTTATCAATAACCCGTTCTAAAGAAGTAGCAACCCAAAGATTGTTTAACTTCTTTATTCTCCCCGCTTTTGCTCTATACCTCCCAAACAAAGTAATCCGAGACTCAACACCGTCTACGAATTCCACACTACAAACAACCCCAGTTTGGTATAGTCCGTCTTCTTTCTCGGGAAAAATGTTATAACCTTGTTTTTGCATCACAGCAAAAACAAACGGCACCTTGCCTTCTCTTGCCTCTTGAATTAAAGAATTATAATAGGGATGCTTCAAAAAACGAATAATTCCTATACCTGGCAAAGGCATAATGAAGGAATTCTGTACAACCACAGGAAACTCACTGGGAACGATCAACTGGCCATTACTCATTTCGCCTCTTTTTCAATGATCTGTTATTAGAGTTAGTATAAATAAAGATCAACCAAAAGCAAATTAAAAAGCAGCTTTTGCGCTGCTTCGATTTTTGTGCAGTAATCGAAAACTATTTACTTTACTCAATTACTTTAGCAACATTAGGGGCTTATTAATATGTACGCATTCCCCTTTTTTGCATCCTCCTTCCTTCTTTAAGGAGGTTCCTGTATGGGTAAAAACGGTGCACTCTTGTTCGTCTCCGACGTTAGTACGAAGATGTACGGGCCGCCCCCACAAAGTATAGCCATGCTGAAGAATTTTTTCCAAGTATTCCAAGTCCATATCCCGCCCATCATACACATGATCAAGCATCCATTCTCGCTTATTCTCAAAATTCCCATCCTTCACGTGTACCAATGGCCTGCCAAAATTCTCCATCATTTTCAAAACAAGCGGCTTGACATGATTTATGTCTTCGCCGTCAAAACACAAGAGTTCATCTACAACTTCTTGAGTAATAAATTCATCGATAAAACGCCAGTCACTGTGAGTTTGGCACACTTGAAGAACTTTTTCCTGTCCAAGTCCGGCTTTTGTGTCCCAATTCTGCTTTTTCCATACGTCGCGGCATTCTTCCCATTCTTTCCCGAATTGCCCCTTGTTCCACCGCTCCTTGATAGACTTCCAAACAAGAGAAAAGAGGAGATATTGATTCAAGTGGTCAGGACTGTTGGCAAGCACTTTTCCGTTTATGTCCGCGTAGTCACTGAACTCCTGATCAGTCAACAAACCAGCCCGAAGTAGGTCAACCATAAGAAGTTCGTGTACCATAACCGCAAATCCTTCATTCATTCCGTGAGTCTCACGTTGAGGCATAAAATAACGCGATTGCTCCCACACAACTGATATCATATCCAATACAGCAGCACGCCACGCCGGATCCCGAATATCCTCAATCATTGGCGAGTTCTCAAGTATAAACAATAGAATATCTCGCTCTGCAAAAACCAGTTTTCCGCTTTCCAGCTCTTCTTTTAAGTCCGCTTGCTCTTTTTTCATCTTTTTACTCAAAGGTTTAAGCGTCTGGTCATTTTCGGGAATTTCGACGATTGCGACCAAAAGCCGCTTTCGCATGTGTTCTTGTGTCTCCGGCAAACGGCCCAAGTCGGGGTCAACATTGACTTCAAAGGCCTTAGCGGCATTGAGTATTTCTTCTACCTTGTTAATTCCAAATCGTTTCTCATATTCTAAAAATCGTTCGCGCGCCGCCGATGCCGAAGAGAGCATATTCCGGCGGGTATGACGAAAATAGGCGTTATTGGAAAAAAAATGATTGTGCCCGTACACATGGCACACAGTCAAAACCTTGCTTGCAAAAGGAACCGTGTTCAGGATAAAAGCGCGAGACGGATCTAGGTTAAAAACTACTTCTAAGATCCCGTGTCCAAAACCGTGTTCAAACCTTGTCCGGAATCGCTCATAATCGCGGCCAGTTTGCCAAAAAGAAAAGTTATTGGGAAGCCGACGCGCTATAAGAGCCAACATTCTATCTTCGGAAATAATATCAAACTTTTGAAGAACCGTGTTGAGTCCATATGCCTTGAGGCGTTCTAAGACAAACTCCTCTATTTTTCTAAGGCGTTTGAGCTCTGTCATGATTAGACCTCCTCTTTCAGTTCTTTGGGAAGAAAAGTGGTAACAAGAATACGGAGGTGTTTTTTATCGCCAAAAACCATCCCCCTGAACGGCCGGTTTTTAGAGTGATAAATTTTGTGCCCTTCGCCGGAAATTATCTTCAGCGAGAATCTTTGTTCAAATTCAGTCATAAGAGTTCCTGACGCTGACTTTGTATCGCGGTCGGTCATTTCACCATAGCCGACAAAATTAACTCCCGACTTTAAAAGTTCCTCCATCCGCAGTCCGGCAGTGCTTATCTGAAAGTCGTCGCCGTCAGAAAATTGATAAACAAACACATCCCAGAAATCCAGAGGAGTTTCTGTCTTGATTAACTTTTGCACAAGCTCGTATGCTCGGTAAGCAACTGTTCCACCGCTTGCAGAACGAGCAAAAAAGTCATTTTCAGATACACGTTCTGGTTCATTCTCATACCCTATGAATATTATCCGCACGTTTCGATAAAGACGCCTAATCGCCTCTGAAAGCCACGAGGACGACATTCTTATTAAATATTTGTAGCGATCTGTCGAACCGGACCAGTCACGCAATAAATACACAGCGGCATTGGAAACCTTTTCTAACTCTTCTTCCAGTTCAAAAAAACGATAATCGTCACCGGAAAGAAAAAACTTTCCCAACATTTTCTTAGGAAGAGTTATCTCTCCCCGCTTTACTTTTAGGAGCAGTTGATACGTTTTTTGAACATCCCCCTTGCTCAAGATAAGAGCAATTTCTGCTTCTTCTTGAGTGCACCCGGTTTCTTTCATAAGGAAAACAATAAAGTCGGTAATTCTACTAATAGCCGCGCGAGCAGTTCGTCTCTTGTCAAAAAGCGTCCAAAGGCCACTTTTTTCTATTGATTTAACACGATATCCTTTTGGCACTTCTATTTCAAAGGCCTCACGCTGTCGAAGGTTGGGGAGACCGCAATCCTCCAGAGCAATATCAATAAGCTCATCCAAATCAAACTCGGCGTCAAAAAGCGCTTCTCCCGGCTCATCGCCAGCGACAGAACCAGGTCCCTTCCCAGAACCATCCTTGGCTTTGGTTTTCGGGGGAGCAAAACGAAAATAATAGTCCTTCAGCGCCCTTACAGTTATTCTAACTTTTCTCTTTCGGTCACCGGTAATAATATCTTCGTTGGCGATTATATCCCCAATATGTTTTCTTACCTGGTCCATCACCTTCTCCTGGTGCCGACGCACATCTTTCATAATACTTTTCCCCAAAGGTTTCCCGATAACCTCGCGAATTGACATTTTGTCCTCGTTTTCAACGAACTTACTTTCTTCTCATATATCACAAAATTCCCTTAAGGTCTACAAGCAATTACCAGTTTTAAAACCAAACAAAAACGGCTTATAAAAGCCGCGTAAATAATCTATTCCTGCTCTTCGTTGAGTAACTCCCGATAGCGTTGCATAGCTGCGTTAGCGCACCGTTTTTCACAATATTCTTTTTGATTGATCAGTACGCTCAAAGCATCGTTTCTGCGCTTGATGGTTTCAGCATCTGCAAACTCAAGATCGGCAAGCGCGTGATCTGCAATCTCTTTAACGTCCTGGCAGAGTTTTTTGTCAATTCCTCTGGTAAGCTTAGGAACACTTTCAATTGTAAAGTCATCCTGGCCTATTACTCCTCGCTCTTCCAAAAGTCCGCGACGGAATCCGTCTTTTGCTGCCTCGCTAATCCCCGCATATTCTTCGATCTCACGCATCCGCGCTTCGTTAGGCTTGGTCTTGCGCCCGAAAGAATCCTTCTTCAACTCCCTTTCGCGCCAAGCAAGAACATCGACAATATAGGTCTGAAAAATCTTGTTGCGAACATCTTGATAACCGCTGACAAAAGCGGTATTAACATCAATTCTGATTTTTTCATCCAACCATGGCTGGATGATTTCATTGAATCTAGCCAAAAATTCTTTCTTCTCTTCGGGAGTAACCTGCATACTGCGGTCTTGTTCTACCTGTTCCTTAATCGCAAGAAAAATATCAATAGCGCTTGTACAGCCGATGCCGTTATTTCGCGATTGAGCCACGCTTATAGCATCAGCGATAAAACGATAATCTAGTCCACGGAGTCCCTCTTCTAATCGTTCTCCTTCTTTGTAGAGTTCTTCGAGTTCAACCGCTTTGCCCTCTGCAACAACTGTCGAACCATTATAATAACCCATCCGATTGATAAGATCGGGGCAAATATCGCCTTTAACCATTCGGGTTACCAAAGCCATCCTAGCAGCAACTTCGTATGCGTGAGGTCCAAGGTGGGTATTGCTGAATTCGCTTTGCCTGACGAAGTTCTGATAGATCTCAATTTCTTTATCAAGCCGTAGATTATAAGGCCAAAAAATTATCCGAATACGGCTATGCATGGCATCGTTAGCTGGATTAGCCTTGAATTCCTTATATTTCGTAAGGTTGATGTGTCCCACAACAAATGTATCCACGAAAAGCGGCGGATAAGCTCCTTCCGGGTGCTTTAACTGCTTTTCCTCGTTGAGAGAAATGAAGACATTCATAATGGACGGATCGGCTCTGAATACCTCTCTTACTTCAAATATACCTCCAGAAGATTGTCCCGCGGCCCCGCTTCTAAGATCGAGGGCTTCGGGATCGCTTGCGGCAAGTCCAAGCACAAGACGTCGGGCTTCGTCTACTCTCCCGGTAATACCGGTAACATCCTGTGATTTGCGGTCGGAAGGTTCGAAAGTCGCGATTCCTACCGCGCTTCTCTCCGAAAAATAGACGGTTTCTACCGGGAATTTCCACCATTCAACATCACCCGTTTCTTCATTTTTGAATTCAGCCAGAAGCCGCTTGCGGCACTGAAAGCAAATATCAGCATGTTTGTGAGTTCTTACCTTTAAGCGCTTCTGATAGTCCTCTCGAAGTGAACGAGGAATAATTGAAAGAGGACCGCACTGCATTGGACACCCTTGAAGCATATAAAACGGTCCTTCTTGCTCCAACCCGCGCTTCAAGGCGGTGATCGTGACCGACTTTCCGGATGAAGTTGGTCCGACTAGAACAATAAAGCGGTTGCCCACCTCGGCATTTCTCGCGCCGGCAACAATAATTTCCATCAATGCCGATTGCGCCTTTTCCGAGTCAAAAATATTTCTGTTTCTAAAAAAGGACCAGCTTACTACATTCTCCGGATACTTGAGGCCCGGATTTACCGGCTCCGTTCCCTCGCGAAGCACCATGTCGGCGATTTTTATATTGGCATGTTTATTAAGCGTTGGGTCTTTCTCCACCATTGCCATAAAATCCAAGACCGTGCCTTGCCAATGGACTTTCTTCTGTTTCTTTTCTTCCATCCGATGCACAAATTCTTTTATATTATTCTCGTTTCTTTCGTTTTCAGACACCTGGTCTCCTAATTGTCAGAGAGCACAATGTAACTATACTAACAAATTAAAAAAAGAGTTCAACCCTCCCGTCTTAACGACGACTTGTCTTCAAGAAACCACGAAATTATACAGTGCATCTTCTAAATTGACCTGTCCGCTTTTTGAGGCGACATCGAGTTCTGCAAGGTGATTGAATTTTGACAGAAGATCTTCTTTGGTGAATTTATTGGCTTGAGCGAATGCCTTTTTGGCGACAAAAGGGTGGATCCCGTACGAAGTCGCGCTCGCGATAAGGTCGCGAGTCCGAAGAACCGCGGCGCGGCTACTTTGTACGGGATGAAGTTCGTCCTTTTCAATAAGGTCCGCAACAGAGAGGAGATTTTCAAAATGATAAGCGAGCATAACTAGAATATAGTGAGGGTCGTGGCCTGAATTGGTCAAGCGGTACATTATTTCAAAAGCCTTGGCTTTGTTTTGATTTCCGACTGCATCAACTAGGTCAAAAATGTTAGTATCTCCTTTTCGGTTAACCAACAAGTTCACATCTTTCTCGGTTATAGTGGTCTGACCACTATAGTTACTTAATTTTTCTATTTCATTTGCCAAAGCCCAGCTGTCGCCTGTCCCGCATCGTGCTTGCTCTGGTGCGGGGTTGCCGACTATATCAATCAGCAAGTCAACAACACGTATAGACACGTCATATCCATATCTTTTAAATTCGCCTCTGACCCAGTTTTGCAGTTTGACTCCGTTAAGATACTCAATATTCCTGACAAGATTCGGTTTAGAATTTAAAAAGGCGAACAGGTCTTTATCGATTTTTTGCAAGCCTTTATCTGTCCTGTTCTCAACAAACACCAAAACAGTCTTTTTATCAGCGGCGACCTTAAGGTCATTCGTCAGTGAAACGAGTTTGTTCAAAAAAACCGGTTCTAGCGAGAAAGAATTTTTGACGATGATAAGCTTTGCTTCGTCAAAAAAGGAAACGCTTTTAATGGCTTCGGCAAGATCGTCAAATTTATTCTCACCGCTTAGGTCAAAGCGATAATAACTCATTCCGCTTTTATGTTTTTTGTGATAAGCACCGACAACAGTATCGACATTCTCTTTCAGCCGATAAGTATCAGAACCATATAGAAATATGATCATAGACCAACAACCTACAACCAACAACCTACAACTTTGATTTAACCAAGACGTTTTTTAAAACCGCCTAGTTGGTCGGAGATATTATTTACTCTGACTAAAATATTCTCGAAATCCTTGTCTGATATAAAACCGGCTTCTTTTAAAGTATCGGTGGCGGCTAGAGTTTCATAAACAGAACCTAGCGCAATGTCCAAAAATCGATTTAGTTCTTTGTCAGAAATTCTTCCACCACCTTCGGCTATGTTTAGAACAACGGAAAAAGCGGCTCGTATAAGTTGGCTCCCAAGCTCAAAACGATATTCCTTTGGTAGTTTCTTAATTAATTTTAACACATCAAGCGTCAATTGTTTCGCTTCTTTATAAACTGGCCACCGTAAGAACCTAAATTTATTCATACTCAATATTATTTGTTGTTGGTAGTAGGTTGTTGGTTGTTGGTTACAAAATGCATCCACATCTTCCCTAAAATAAATTTCATTTCTTGGCCGCTTGAGTCGTAAAACCTAAAATCGTTAGCGACATTCTTCCATTTGCCACCGGTTTTAATTCCATTTTGGTAAAACTCTGCTTCTCCTTCTCCGGTAGTGTTCACTGTAATATAATCCTTATTTAAAACTTTTGACGTAGTATGCATCAGCACAACTATATTTGTTTCGACTTGCTTGCCTGTGTTTTTGTCTATTTCTGCCTCTCCTCCTCTTATTCTTTTATAAGTATTCGACTCGTCGTTATGATTCCATTCAACCCTGTAAGAATTCTCGTAATCAACCGATACTGCGCTGACAATATTATTCAAATTCCTTTCAGGCTTCTTCTCTTCTCTTAAAAATCCGGTAAACGTGTCGTTCAGCTCATATCCTAAATCTTCCGCTTTATCTTCAAGAAGTTCAGTTGTAGTAAATCCGTTATGGGGTCTCGGAACAGAATTTTTTCTGTAAAAAACTGTGCCCTCATACTTCATCGCGTCTATGTTGTCCAATATACCGTTATTCAATTCATTTAACGCTTCCCTCTCTCCCCCCCAGTGAGCATAGAGAGCCCCGAAGCTGGCCGCCAGCGGCAAGAAGTCCTCCCTTGCCGACCTAATAGAACCAATATCTGCGGGCTTGCCCTGAGCAGAGTCGAAGGGCTCCTCGCACTGAAAGATCGCCATCATTCTGGTTATGCCGTTTGGTGTTACCGGCATTTCAACAACCAAATCTGCCTGACCTATGCCGGACAACGGCCTTGCTTCCGGATCAGATGCCATCATTACCGCAATAGGCCTTTTGTCATAGTTCTCGCAAGCCAAACCTGTCAGTGAGGCGCGAGGCCTTTGGTCCTCATTCTTTATGCCGATGATATTTGAACCGTCCAGCCAGCTGAGCTGGCCCCACCGCCACCAAAATAGGAAAACAACCAAAAACACTCCGGCAGCGATACCGACTATGGTGAGGGAGTTGTTTATGTCCAGTTTTTTAAAATTTAAATTTACTCTCATTTTATTTTTTGGTGTTTAGGGCAAAAATGCGCCGAGCGGCCGCCTAATTTTATCCTTTCTATCACCCCGCCGTCCTTTCTGGAACATTTCTCTCCTTCTCTCTGATACGCTTTAGTTTGGTTTTGGTAACCACCTTTCTCGCCAGAAGGCATCCGATAATCCTCCACGCTTGAACCGCCAAGTTTTATGGCCTTTTTCAATATTTTGATGGTGGAATTGAAAATTTTTTTCAGGTCTGTGCCGGAAAGATTCTCTGCCCTGGACAAAGGGTGGTAGCCAGCACTCCACAATATCTCGTCGGAGTAAATATTGCCTATACCGGCGATGAAGAACGGGTCCATAAGAACCTGCTTTATCCGACCCCGCTTTTTTATAGTGGTCTGACCACTATAAAAAAGCTCTTTGAACTCTTCGAGGCTAATCTCCAGCGGTTCGGGTCCCAACTTTTTTATTTCCGGCAACTCAGACAAATTATCGTCCTTAACCAAAACAATCTTCCCGAATCGTCTTAGATCCGAAAACGCTAATTGGTAGCCGTTGTTTAACAACCAAATCGTTCTTATGTATCCATTTTCTCTTTCGCTTTTCAGCGGCCCAGAATTTTTTGCTTTCCATATTCCATGTTCCATGGTCCATTTTCCATACAACAAGTGGCCGGATATCTTCTGGTGGATGAATATGCTATAAGCACCTTCGATGTCTATAATAATAAACTTAGCCCTCCTCCTTACGTCTAGAATTTTCTTGTTTTTTACTACTTTTTTAATTAAAGGCCAGCTTGCCCCGCGACCGACGTAAGTCGGTTTTGCGGGGTCAGTCCAGACATCCTTAAATCTTAAACCAATCAGCTTTTTGCGCAGGTCACTTACGGTTGTTTCTACTTCAGGTAATTCTGGCATAATACTCAATTTAACTAAAAAACTGGCATCTTGCCAGTTAGTGAACAGTTATACTCTTGGGTTTCCATACACGAACGTGAGCCTTGAGTTTGGGGACAAATAAGTTATCAAGGTCAAGTATTGTTTCCCAAGTCATTTCCAATCCCATACCCTCTAATTCTTTTTTAAGGTCCTTAAATTCAGATTCTGTCTCAATATTTAAGTTAGGATCTCTCAACCAGGTCGTCTCTATAACCTCTTTTAATCGTTGAGCTATCTCTATAGCCCTGACGGCATTTGGAGTAAGCTTGAGCATCATTATATCACACTCCTTCAATCTCCATCATCTCTGCCCAATTATCACCATATTTTACATCCACGATCAATGGCACGTCAAATTTGTGAACATTCTCCATAATATCCTTTATTTTGTCCGCTATATTTTTAACCAAGGTTTCCTTGACTTCAAAAAGAAGTTCGTCGTGGACTTGAAGCAGTAAAAATGTGTCGTCTTGAACATCTGGGTCGTGTATATGTTCGAAAACTTTTATCATAGCCAATTTTACTAAATCGGCGGCGCTTCCCTGAATTGGGTGATTTATCGCCATGCGCTCGGCTTGGCTTATCATTTGCGGCATGCTTGATCTTATTTCGGGGAGCCATCTCCTTCTGCCGAAAATAGTGGAGACATAACCGTCCTTGCGGGCTTTCATTTTCATATCGTTCATATATCTGGCGATTCCAGAAAACTCTTTTAGGTATTTATCAATAAACTCTCTCGCCCGTTCACGAGAAACACCCGAGGCGCGCTGGAAACCGAGAACCCCCATTCCATACAAAATTCCAAAATTCATAACTTTAGCGTCGCGACGCATGTTCCTGTCAACCGCTTCCGGCTTAACGCTGAAGACCTCTACGGCCGTGCGAGTATGAATATCCTCCCCTCTTTTGAACGCGGCTATCATCTTCTCGTCTTGAGAAATATGGGCTGCGATTCTCAACTCAAGCTGGGAGTAATCGAAAGACACCAGTTTATATCCCGGCGATGCAATAAATGCCTTTCTAAATTCTTGTCCAAGCTCCGTTCGGATAGGTATATTTTGAAGATTGGGATTCTGACTGGCAAGACGGCCGGTGGTTGTTCCGGTTTGATTTAAAGTAGTATGCAAACGACCGGTCGCCTTGTTTATCAGAGTCGGAAACGGGTCAATATAAGTCGTCTTCAACTTTTGGACTTCTCTGTATTTTAATATTGACGCCGCTATTGGATGTTCTTCGGCCAATTTTTCCAGTTCTGAAGCCGCAGTAGAGATAGCGCCTTTTCCGGTTTTTCTTATCCTGCCCTTTATGTGTAGTTTATCGAACAAAACTTTCGATAGCTGCTTGGGAGAGTTTATGTTAAATTCTACGCCAGCAAGTTTATGTACTTCTTTTTCTAGTCTGCTTATCTCAACAGTTATTAACTTCGACAACTTTGCTATTGCTTTAGCGTCAATTAAAACGCCTCGCAGTTCCATTTCTGCAAGAACTTTAGCTACCGGAACTTCAATATTCTCAAAAAGCCATTCCAGTTTTTCTTTTTTAAGACGTTCCGATTGTTTTTCTTTCAGTTTAGCTATGAAAATCGGTTTTTTCGTGCTATCTTCGCTTATATTCTTCTGGAATTCATCGAAATATATTCTGTCCAGACTGTAGTCCTTAAGATCAGAACTCAAAAGGTAAGCCGCTAATTTTGTGTCAAAACAAGAACCATTTAATTCTATCCCGTACCTAAGAAGAAACTTAACTGTTTCCTTAAAATCGTGGCCGATTTTAAAAATTCCGTCTCCCTCAAAAATATCTTCGGTGGTTTTAAACAGATCTTTATCTTCTATAACCATGGGCCAAACTGCGCTAAAACATCTTTTTTTAACGCAAAAATCAAAAAATTCATTATTTAAATCAAATGAAAATTCTCCGACCTCTTTTACCTCACTGAAAGCCCCGGTAACATCTTTCTTGTTTTTCAACTTTTTAACGCCGGCGGAAGTTTCCGTTTTGACGGTTTCCGGTAACACCATCTGCCCCTGGCTAAAAATACTGATTTCATCAAGTCTCTTGATCAAACTATAAAGTCCTAATTCTTTAAACAAATTCCCTATTTCTTTTTGGTTCAAATTTTTTAACCAATCGGCTTTATCCAATTTAAAATCCAGATCCACGTCTCTGACAATGGTAGATAGTTTTTTTGAGAAAAAAGCCATATCTTTGTTTTCCAACAGTTTTTGTACCAGCTTTTCCGATAAAGGCGGTTTGGTCTTTTCCTTGTCTTTTTTAAAAATTCTCTCATACAAACTTTCTAAACTTCCAAAAGTTTGTATGAGGGCTGATGCCGTCTTCTCCCCTACCCCCGGAACCCCCGGAATATTGTCTGACGGATCACCTTTTAATCCTCTGAAATCATTAAGTTGTTCCGGCTTTAAGCCGTATCTTTTTAACACTTCGTGCTCGTTATAAATAATTGTGTCAGTAATGCCTTTCCTTAGTGTAAAAACTACCACCTTGTCGCCGTCAACTAATTGAAGGGTGTCCAGATCGCCGGTCATTATTATTGTTTGAATCTCGCCGACTGGCGATCCGCCAACTGGCAGATTTTTTACCTTTTCCATTAATGTCCCTATTAAATCGTCGGCCTCAAATCCCGGTTTTTCATATACGGGAACGCCGAATGCCATCAATATTTCTTTGATTACCGGCACTTGCGCGTGAAGCTCATCCGGCGCTTTTTCCCGATGTATTTTGTATTCAGCAAATTCTTCATGACGGAATGTCGGCGCCGCAAGATCAAAAGTAGCAGCGATATAATCCGGCTTTAGATCTTTTATCATTTTAAGAAGTACGGAGGTAAACCCAAAAACGGCATTTGTCGGAATGCCTTTGGGTGAAGTCAGCGTCGGCGGTAAAGCATGAAACGCTCTATGAACCAACGCGTGGCCGTCGATTAAAACCAGTTTCTTTGTCACCTTAATATTTTTATTGGAAATATAATATGCACGTGCATATTATATTTCCAATAAATTATCATTTGGATTTTACAATCTGAATTTTCCGCTCATTGCGGCCTATATGGTCAATGTGTACTTTTATTAGTCTATTGGGTAATATCTTGCTAATTCTTTCCGGCCATTCGATTAAAACAATATTTTGAGGCGACCTAAAAAGTGTTTTTAGGTCAAGAGTGGCAAGATCTCTGTGGTCCCTGACACGATAACAATCAATATGGACTAAGAATATGGAATATGGAATATGGAATATGGAATTTCTGGGAATTTTATATCCCTTCATCAGGTTAAAAGTGGGGCTTTTTATTTTTGCTTTAATCCCCAGCGCCTTGGCAAAACCTCTAACAAAAGTTGTTTTCCCCGCCCCTAACTCCCCCTCCAAAATAATAACGACAGGGTCTTTGAGTTTTAAGGTCTTTAACGCCAGATTCCCTGCAATTTTTTGCGTCTCTTTTTCGTTTTTTGATAAATAAATCATATAGTAATTCAAATTCGCAACTTAAATATTAAGTGGAAATATAATATGCACGTGCATATTATATTTCCACTTAATATTAAACACTTAAAATACTCCCTGTCTTCTTTTCAAATTTTATTTTTAAGTAATTATTGTGATGACCGTCAAATTCAGAGGCAACAAAACAATATATATATGGTTCGACCTCAAAGGCCTTAGCTAAAACGGCAAGCTCTTCTCTGCATTCAAATGGATGCGTCCACAAACTTTCTTGTACCATTATAAAACCAAGTTCTTTCAATTTCCCAATAAGCGCGTATCGAGCCACTCGTTTCTTGGCTGGTATATCGAAAGAACACATTCTCCACAAACCATCCCAGCTTTCTGGTTTCTTTATTTCTAAACTATCCAAATCATATCTAGCCACATAATCTTTACCGAGTTGTGTAATTGTAACCTCAAAACTGCCATCCGGTTCTTGTTTGACATTAATTCTTTTTGTCTTTTTCAGTCTGTTCAACTCTTTATAAAATTCCCGCCACTTCTTGCGTTCCAGTTCTCTATTTAAACCTTTCATAAAAGCTAAGCCAAAATAAGGACTAGTGGCGGCAACAGCAACAACACCGCCAATTGCAATAGCCTTTAATATTTTATGGGCAAAAGAATTTTTTGGCTTTTTTCTCATAACAGTATTACTTAGCAGTAGCATTATTTACTAAACAAAGACAGAAGAACAAAGGTAGTGGAAATATAATATGCACGTGCATATTATATTTCCAGTTTAAAATATGGGCCAAAATTTAGCAAATTTAAACCGCATTCGCTGAATGTTCGCCTGGAGGCGAACTGCGAATGCGGTTGGAGCTGTTGAGCCCTTAGTTGAAGGAATTGCTGGAGGAGCTACCGGATGCCGTACTGGCGTCGGCGCTCCTCCTTGTATTGCTCCGCCCTTTCCTCGGGAGTGAGCTCCCGAGGAGGTG
>Ga0209542_10002547_pt1 | contig 40599 bp, 43 predicted proteins | sample RifCSPhighO2_01_FD_184028 | JGI IMG/M metagenome (GOLD analysis project Ga0209542, IMG submission 184028) | Soil microbial communities from Rifle, Colorado - Rifle CSP2_plank highO2_0.1 (SPAdes) (version 2) | ecosystem: Environmental > Terrestrial > Deep subsurface > Rock core/Sediment ... | reverse complement strand
TGTCTGCGGGCCCACGGTTTATGATTACCCGCATATCGGAAACGCGCGAACTTACATTGCTTTTGACGCTTTTGTCCGATATCTGCGCTCCCAAAAAATAAAGGTCTTTTACCTGCAAAACATAACGGACATTGACGACAAGATAATCACCAAAGCGCGCGAAGAAAAAACAACGCCGGCGGCTATCGCCAAAAAATACGAAAAAATCTACCATCAAAACGAAAAGTCGCTGAATATCTGTTCGGTATCCAAATACGCCCGCGCCACCGCGCACATTCCGCAAATAATAAAACAAATTAAAACGCTGATTAAAAAAGGCCATGCCTATAAGATAGAAGGCGACGGGTATTATTTTGACCTTGCCGCTTTTCCGGAATACGGAAAACTTTCCAAACGGACTTCACTTCAGGCGGAAGACGCAGTATCCCGCATTGATGAAAATATCCGCAAGCGGAATAAAGGCGACTTTGCTTTGTGGAAGTTAGTCCGATTCGAAGCTACAAATTATTTATCCAAATCTACAAATTCTACAAATAAATTTAAAATAATAAACGGGGAGCCGGCGTGGTGGACACCGCTCGGCTGGGGACGTCCCGGCTGGCACATTGAAGACACCGCGATTACCGAACATTATTTCGGGCCTCAATACGATTTGCACGGCGGCGCGGTGGACTTAAAATTCCCCCACCACGAAGCGGAAATCGCCCAGCAGGAATCCGCCTCCGGAAAAAAACCGCTGGTAAAATTATGGATGCATACCGGTTTTCTTCTGATAAACGGAAAGAAAATGTCCAAATCACTCGGCAATTTTGTAAGCATAACCGAATTTCTTAAAAATTATCCGGGCGAAGTACTTCGGCTTTTAGTCCTTAATCATCATTATCGCTCGCCGGTGGATTATACGGACGAAACAGCAAAACAATCGCAATCAGCCCTAAAATCAATGCAGGAATTTATTTGGAAATTAAACCTTCCCGCCGGTTCAGGATTAAAGGACTTGCCGAAACTTCTCTTAAATACAAAAAAAATATATGGTAACTCGCTGGCAGACGATTTTAATACTCCGGAAGCTTTAGCCACGCTATTTTCGTTAAAACATAATCTGGAAAAACAGGCCTGGAATTTAACCGCTTCGCAAGCCAAACAAATCCAGCGGTTCCTTATAAATTCCCTGTCTGCGTTAGGGCTAAATCTAAAAAATCTTCCCAAAATTCCCGCTAAAATCGGCCAAATGGCTCAAAAAAGGGAGTTATGCAGAATCAATAAACAATTTATCCAGTCCGACGCCTTGCGGAATGAAATAGAAAAGTTAGGATACATTATAGAAGATACGCCAGCAGGACCGTTAGTCATTAAAAAATGACCTAATTATTCTAATTAACCTAATTGACCTAAAATTCTAGAATTAGGCATTAAGATTTCATTAGAATAAATTAGACAATTAGAGTGATTAGAATAATTTTATGACGCAGTCATTGAAATTGCCTCCGCAAAATATTGACGCCGAGCAATCCGTTCTCGGCGCTTTAATGCTGGACAAAAACGCGGTAATCAATGTCGCCGACATACTTGCTCCGGAAGATTTTTACAAGCCGGCGCATGAGAAAATCTACAATACTATTTTAGATTTATACGGAAAAAGAGAACCAATAGATATTCTAACGGTTACGGAAAAACTAAGAGTTGAAAATGTTCTGAGAGAAATCGGCGGCTCCGCTTATTTGAGTAAACTGATGGAAATGGTGCCGACCGCCGCCCACATTGAACACTACGCCAAAATAGTAAGAGGAAAAAAGGTCTTGCGCGACCTGATAAAGACCTCCGCGGAAATAACCGAAAACGCGATTGATGAAACCGAAGACATAGAAACGCTATTGGATTCCATTGAACAAAAAATTTTTGCCATATCCCAGCACTCTTTCAGCCAAAAATTCATTAAATTAAGCGAAGAGCTTAAAGGCGCCTATGAACGGATTGAAAAGCTTCATCGCGAAGAAGGCGGATTAAGAGGAGTTCCTACCGGATTCCAGCAATTGGATGATAAGCTGTCCGGATTGCAAAAATCCGATATGATTGTCTTGGGCGCCAGGCCGTCTCTGGGAAAAACCTCTTTGGCGCTTGATATTGCCAGACATGTGGGTATTAAACTGAAACGGCCGGTAGGAATTTTTTCTTTGGAAATGTCCCGTGAACAAATTGTTGACCGCATTATTGCCGCCGAAGCCCAAATATCGCTTTGGGAACTCCGTAGCGGACGATTAAAAGACGACGAATCATTTGAACTTATCCAACACGCCCTCAATGAATTAACCCACGCCACTCTTTACATAGACGACACGCCGTCGCCAACCATAATGCAAATGCGCTCTATGGCAAGGCGACTGCAGGCGGAACACGGCCTTGATTTGATTATTGTTGATTATATACAGCTAATCCAGCCCAAAAATAATATTGCAAGCTTGGTCCAGCAAGTAACTGAATTTTCCCGCGGCTTGAAATCCATGGCCAGAGAATTAAATGTGCCGGTACTGGCGCTTTCCCAGCTTTCCAGAGAAGTGGATAAAAGAGAAAATAGGCGGCCTCGGCTTTCCGACCTTAGAGAATCCGGCGCCATTGAACAAGACGCGGATGTAGTAATGTTTATTTACCGCAAAGATAAAGACCGTTTGAATCCGACTTCCGAAGAGCAAAATACCGCGGAAATTATAATTGAGAAGCACCGCAACGGCCCGACCGGCACGGCTCTGCTGAAATTTGACGAAAAAAAATCCAGCTTCTTGAATATAGATAAATACCACTAACAAGGGTAAGGCCAAGAGGGTAAAATAAAAAGATTTAAATTAAAAAATGGCTGTTGGCTAAACCCTATACCCTAAATCTATGTTGCCTGACCCAATCAAAAATTTCGTAGATGTTTTTTCTAAGCTTCCTTCTATTGGTCCGCGTCAAGCCACGCGGCTGGCTTTTTATTTAAGCAATCTTGGCAAAAATAAATTAAAAGAAATAAGCGACGTAGCGCGCGGCCTCGCCGATTTGACCACTTGCGCCCAATGTTTCCGCACTCATGTCGGAAGAGGAAAATTATGTTCTATCTGCTCTGACCCGACCCGCAATCAAAAACTTATTGCCATAGTGGAAAAAGAAACCGACCTTATTTCTCTGGAAAAAACTAAAAAATTCAACGGCCGTTATCTGGTAATCGGAGAACTGCAAAAAACCGGCGATTTGGAACCGGAACAAAAACTGCGGCTTTCCGCGCTAAAAAATACCATTAAAAAAGGGTTGGGTGGGCAACCCGCCTCCGCTAAAGCTTCCGCCGATGCTAAAGCTTTGGCGGACAAGTCGGCGGACAAGGCTGACGAAATTATACTTGCCGTTAATCCGACAATATACGGCGATTTAGGCGCGTCTATTCTTAAAAAAGAATTGGAAGGATGCGCAGAAAAAATTACCCGCCTCGGCCGCGGCATTCCAACAGGCGGCGAGATTGAATTCGCAGATGAAGAAACACTTGGAAGTGCTATTGACAAAAGAAGTTAAAAAATATAAACTACTGGATAGTATAGACACTATCACCTCAGATATAAATATGGCGCTAAACAGTACTCTCAGCAGAACGGCTTCAGTTAGGCCGCTTTTTTATTTAACCGAAACTATTTCCAATTCTGTATAATGTTGCCGATGCCCTTTCTTTTTTCTATATCTTGTCTTGGAATGATACTTGAAGACGATTTTCTTATCGTGCCGGCCTTGGCCTAAAACCTTCGTTTCTACTTTCGCGCCCTCAACATAAGGAGTCCCAACCTTAACATCCTCGCCATCAGCAACTAAAAGAACTTTATCCAAATTCAAATTCGCGCCTTGTTCCGCGTCTAATTTTTCCACTTTTAATTTTTGGCCAGGGCTTACCTTATACTGCTTACCGCCGGTTTCTATAATTGCAAATATCATAATAATTAAGCGAGGTTTTATTTTACTTGAAAACATTGCGTAGGCTTTATTACAAATAAATGAGCGAATAGGAAATTTATCGGGATACCCAGGAGTCCCGCAAGGCGGGACGACTCGGGTGATAAATTTCCGTTATGAGCGAATATTATTTGTTAAAGCCGAAGCAGCGAGTTTGAAAGTAAATTAAGGCCGAGCATCAATTAACTGAAATAATAACATTCACCGCCATTAAAATCAATATGCTAAAAATAGCCGTTACCGAAGCGAGAAGATACGATAAAAACCTTTCTTTAAAATAAAACTCATCCGCGAGAAAAAAATTAATGGCCAAAGTTACCAGCGCCATAGCCAAGATGCCGAATACCGCGCTTTTAGCGCCGAAAAAATCCGCTCCCCGAAAATTATCAAAATGAATCACTAACAATCCGTCCGTGCCCGCCAAATTAGTATAGGTTATCCCGAATCCGATAATCAAAATAGCCGCGCTTAACGCGAACGCGAAAACCGTGTATTTATCTTTTAAAATTATCGGCATAATAATTAATTATGTAGCCTTAATGGGAATCGAACCCATGTTCCCGCCTTGAGAAGGCGATGTCCTAGGCCACTAGACGATAAGGCCAGCTCGGCGAAGGTTAAAATAACTATAATACAAATTAATTATTAACAGAAATTTCTTTAATTTCTTCCACTATTTTATCCAAACCAATGGCTCTGGACGCCTTCACTAAAATCAAATCGCCTTTTCTGATTAACTCTTGAACTTCCGGAGCGGCTTCTTCCGCCGTATCAAAACTGTAAATATCTTTTTGCGGCATGCCGGCTTCCCTGGCGGAATCGGCAATAAATTTCGCCCGGCTTCCGACAGTAAATAAAATATCAAAGCGCTTGGGAATTAATTTTCCGATTGATTCATGGGCTTCTACGGTATATTTGCCTATTTCCAGCATATCTCCCAACACCGCTATTTTTCTTTTCGCTTTTAAAACTTCCATCGTATAGATAGCCGCCTCCACGGAAAGCGGCGAAGCGTTATAAGAATCATCAATAATGTAAGTATTTTTAACTCCGGAAATTAGTACGCCCCTTTGAGGAGGCGCTTCATATTTGGAAAGTGCTTCGGAAATTTTAATCAAATTTAGGCCAAAAATTATTCCCAAGCACGCGCTAGCGGCCGCCGCATACGCCTGCGCTTTGCCGAAACAATTATCAAGGCGGATTGGGACAAAACTTCCGCCATAATTCAATTTAAAGGAAATCCCCTGCGGCTTATTGCCTTCCATTTTGGTCTCAAAATTACTGATTACCATATCCGCGCCGTCCTCAAATCCGTAAGAAATAGTGTGCGCCCGGGTGCGGTATCGCATTTCTAAAACCGCGCCGTCGTCATGATTTAATACTGCGAATCCGGTTGCCGAAAGCGATTCCACCACCTTAGATTTTTCGCGCGCCAGCGCGTCCGGACCGCTGAAAAACTCCACATGAACCGGAATATCTCCGATAGCGGTTATTACTCCGATTTTAGGTCGGGCAATATCCAGTAAATATCTCATATCTCCCGGCTTATCCACTCCATACTCCAAAATCAATAATTCCGGATACGGCATTCTGAAAATCAAACGAAATACGGCTATTAAAATCACTTTCGGCCAAAAAAACTTACCCGAAATTTCCGAATAATCCCCTAAAATAGTCAAAGGTATGCCGATTTCATTATTAAAATTTTTACTGTTAGCCCTTGTTTTTCTGTAATCCTTCAACACCGTGTAAATCGCTTTTTTAGTTGAAGTTTTTCCGACACTGCCGGTAACCGCAATAATGCCCGGATCATATTTACGGATAGTCCAAATAGCCAGCTGACGGATAATAATTTTTAGATATTGTTGAAGAGTTTCTTTAGACATACAAGTTAAATGGTAAATGAAACATGTCGCTTGTCGCATTACACTACACTATTTCACTCAAGATAGTCCGGTGGCACATTATAATAATTTAATATAAATTCCGCCAATTCCCTAAAAGCCGGCACCACCGTCAAACCGGCAAGAGGCGCTCCGGCTGGCTTATCAATTCTTATTAAAATAGTAAACCTCGGGTCATACGCCGGAGCAAATCCGGAATAAGTATTTATTACCTGGTCCGTATAGCCGCCGCGCTTAAAATCAGGCACCTGTGCCGTGCCGGTTTTCCCGGCGACGTCAAATTTAGGCACTTGGGCAATTTGCGCTTTTTTTACCGCGGAGACCATCATTCCGGTTACCTGTCTGGCGGCTTCCTCGGATACTGCCCGACGAACAACTGCCGGTTTTTCATTCTGATAAATATACGGCTTCATAACTACTCCGCCGTTCGCGATTGCGGAAATCGCGCTTATCAGCCGAATCGGAGTAACGGCAACTCCCTGGCCGAAAGAGGCGGTAGCAAAATTTATCTGGCGGAAACTCTTTTCCAGATTAATTAAATTGCCGCTCAATTCTCCGGGTAATTTAATGCCGGTTTTTTCGCTAAAACCGAATTTGACCAGATAATTATAAAAAAGGTCGTTGCCGAGCATCTTGGCGGCATAAGCCGCTCCGGTATTGATTGACTGCTCAATCACTTCAGTCATAGTCATCCAGCCGTGCGCCTTTAAATCCCAATTTTTTATGGTGCGTCCGTCTAATGTCAGCGAACCGGAATCGTAATATCTTGTTTCGGGTGTAATCTTGCCGCTGTCAATTCCGGCCGCCATTGTAATCACTTTGAAAATAGAACCTGGCTCATAAATGGACTGAATAGCAGGATTTAAAAAAGTTTTAATGTCATATTCCCCATAACTATTCAGGTCAAAATTGGGATAAACCCCCAAAGCTAAAATTTTTCCGGTCTTGGGCTCCTGAACCATCACTATCCCGCTCTCCGCCTTATATTTCATCACCAAATCTGATAAAATTTCTTCCGCCCGAATCTGGATATTAGAATCAATGGTGGTATAAATATCTTCTCCGGCAATGGGGTCTACAAGCCGGTCGCCTTCCAAACGCCCTTCTTCGCCGCTAAGCTTATCGTCAAAATAAAGTTCTATTCCATACCGCCCGCTCAAAAAATCATCATCGGCGGCCGGACTGACAAAACCTAAAACCTGAGACGCCAAATTGCCAAGCGGATAAAATCGGCTTTCTACCTCATCTATGTATATACCTTTTATATTCAATTCCTCTGTTTTTTTCACTTGAGATTGGGACGCTTTCTTTAAAAGGGACTCGTACGGGTCGTTGGATTTTCCCAAGATTTTCGCCAAATTGCCGGCATTGCCGTTCAAAATTGGCGCCAGCGCCTTGGCGGCTTCTTCCGGATTTTTAATTTCTTTAGGCACGGCATAAATAACCGGATAGGGCTTAGTCATGGCCGCCGAAATAAAATTATTATTTTTATCCGTGAAATAAATATTGCCCCGCTTGGGCTCCAAAAAACCGGCAATGCGGTGCTGAGACGCCGCCCGGGCGGCATAATAAGCCCCCTTCTCTATTTGCAAATTATAAAGGCGAAAAATCGCCGAAGAATACAAAAAAAGAAATAAGGAAATTATTAAAAAAGTTCGGGCGGTTTTCATGCTATTCAGTTATTTTAACTTGGGCAAACCCCTTATGTTCCAAATATTTCGGGCTTTTATCGGAAATAAGATTGCGTTCCTGCATAAAAGAAGCAAGGTTACGGGTATCCGTAATTTTATACAGCTGATTTTTAAAATCCGCGTTAGCCACTTCCAGACCCTGCCATTCTTTTTCCCGCAGACCTAATCTATACTTCAAATTAACATTTAAATTATAAAAATAGATGTTTAAAATTGCCGCCATAAAAATCAAAGACAGCAAAATCAAAAATTCCCTTAAAAATAGTATGCTTTTTTTGCTTGGTTCAATAATTGTCATTATTTTTAAAACTTATTTATAATTGCCGCCCTTAACTTGGCAGACCTTGAACGGGGATTACCAAGTAGTTCTTCTTCGGAGGCAATAACCGGTTTCTTCGTTAAAATTGATATCCGACCTTTTTTTGCCAAATCTTTAAAACTCATTTTCACTATCCGGTCTTCTAAGGAATGGAAAGAAATAATAGCTATCCGGCCGCCGGGATTTAAAATATCTTCCAAATGATTTAAAATTTGAGTTAAATTTTCCAATTCTTTATTAAGATAAATCCTCAATGCTTGGAAAGTTCTGGTAGCGGGATGAATCCGGCTATGCTCATACGATTTTGGAACCACGTTAGCAATTATCTCCGCCAACTCCTTGCTGGTTTTTATCCCGCGCTTCTGCTTTATGATTGCTTCGGCTATTCTTCCCGCGTAACGTTCTTCTCCAAATTCCCTGATTATACCTTCCAATTCCAGCGTCGATATCCTGTTTAATAACTCTTGAAGCGATTCTGAACTGTTGTTATAAGTCATAATCAACGGCTCATCTTTTCTAAAACTGAAGCCCCTCCCGCTGTTCTCAATCTGTTTTGAAGAAAAACCCAAGTCCAAAAGCAATCCGTCCGCTTTGTCTAATTTTTTTGACTTCAAAATTTTAGAAAGGTCGGCGTAATTGCTTTGGGCGCATATCAAATTTCCAAATTCCGCAATTTGCAATTTACAATTTACAATTGCTTTTTCATCCCAATCAACGGCCAATAATTTCCCGTGAGAACCAATTTTTTCTAAAATTGCCCGCGCGTGCCCGCCATCGCCGAAAGTTCCGTCAATAAAGAATTCGCCTGTCTTCGGAGCTAATAACGCTATTGCTTCTTTTAAAAGAACTGGGATGTGGTTCATGCCGGTAATTCGCAACTGGCAATTAGCAATTAAATTTTTAATTGCCAATTTCTAATTACCAATTACTCAAATTCCTAATTCGCCTAATTGCTCCGCGATATAAAAATTAATTTCGCTTTTTCTATCTTTATACTTCTTCCAAATGTTAGTGTCCCAAATTTCAATGCGATTATATAAACCGGCGACAACCACCTGCTTTTTTAATCCGGCATATCTTTTTAAATAATCGGGAACCAGTATCCTGCCCTGCGCGTCTAATTTTGACTCCATAGCGCCCGCAAGCATTAAACGGCTAAAAGCCCGCGAATTGGATTTTGCCAGAGAAAGCGAAATTAATTTTTTAGCGAGCGCCGCCCATTCCTGATTGCCAAAAACAAAAAGGCAATGGTCTAAGCCATGCGTTACAATCACTCCGCTTTTTAACGAAGCGCGGAATTTTGAGGGAACAGCCACCCGCCCCTTTTCGTCTATTGCGTGATAGTATTCTCCGATAAACATACAATTTAACAATAACTAACAACTGACTACAAACGACCACAAAAAACAACAGTAGTGACGAGCTTTTTAATTTCTTGAAAACATTGCGTAGGCTTTACTACAAATAAATGAGCGAATAGGAAATTTATCGGGATACCCAGGAGCGAAGCGACTCGGGTGATAAATTTCCGTTAAGAGCGAATGTTATTTGTTAAAGCCGAAGCAGCGAGTTTAAAAGAAATTAAAGAGCGAGTGAGTTATCCACTGATTCGGGGCTTATCCCCATACTTATCCACACTTCCCCACTACCCTTTCATTCTACCCCACTAAACCCAAAAAAGAAAATAGTCGCCGAAGGCGACTAAAATGAGCTTAAAATAAGGGAGATATCCACAACTAATTAACAAGGTAAAATAATAATTTTACGTATGCTCATTAAACATTGATATTTTAATAACTTTAAATTAGTATAAAATTAGCCCGTTGATAGGATAAATGCCAATGCTTAAAAAGAGTGTTTTTCTTTCTTTCCTGATTTTCTTTAATTTAAAAATCCGCGCCACGGCGGAAAATTTAATCCAGACCTCAACAATCACCTATCAGATAAAATATCAAGATGTCAGTTTCTTCCAAAAAATCTTGGTAATAATTTTACGGTTTAAATATGATTTTCTAAGCTGGGAGGAACTAACTGTTAAAAACGAAGTGGCGATTGATACTGATGCTAAAAAAATGGATTTTTATTCCGTATCTGTCTGGCCGGATAGCCAAGAAAAGGAAAAAATTCTGCAGTTGACTGCCGATTCAACAAGTTTTTTAAAAATTCCGGAAGAAAAAGAACTTAAAAAAGAGGATGCGATTAATATCCTGCGGTTGCTGAATTTCTTATACAACGATATAGAGGGAGAGTTAAAATTCAATGCGGATGATATTTTTAAAAATGGCGGCGGGTCAATGCACTGCTTTGTAAGTAAACAAAAAAAGGACGGCTATTATACGATATATATTGAAACTCAAAACAAAGAAGAGGTCAGCGCGAAAATCCAAATACTCATTTCCGCCGATACTAAGTACTTGGAAAAGATTTCCGCCAAACTAAAAATAGGCCCAACCATAATTCTAACCAAAAAACCGCAATGACGCGGTTTTTTTAAATTTGGTGGGCGGTATAGGAATCGGACCTATGCTTTCTCGAATGTGAATCGAGCGTTTTACCATTAAACTAACCGCCCAATTTTATTACTATAAATAAAAAATACCCCGATTACAATCGGGGTATTTTTCTGCTATTGAAGCTCCGCAGTCGCGCCTGCCTCTTCCAGTTTCTTTTTCAGCGCTTCCGCGTCTTCTTTGTTTAATCCTGTTTTTACGACTTTTGGAGCGGCATCAACCAAATCCTTGGCTTCTTTTAATCCCAATCCGGTAACTTCCCGTAAAACTTTTATCACCTGAATTTTCTGTCCGCCACCGCTCTTTAATAAAACATTCCAGGAGGTCTTTTCTTCGGCCTCGCCTCCTGCCGCCGTCCCGCCTTGCGGGGCAACCGGCATCGCGGCGGAAATGCCAAACTTCTCCTCCATCGCTTTCACTAATTCCGAAAGCTCAACGGCTTTCAGCTCGCCGATTTTATCTAATAGCTCTTTATATTTTTCCATAAAGTATTTGCGAATATGGCAAATTTTATTTAATAACGCAAATATTCATTCGCATTATTTCGCCTGATTCGCATTGTTAGCGATTACTCATTTGTTTTCGACCGTTGTTCTAAAATATTCATTATTTGTTTTAATGGCATTGTTAGCATCATCGCGATTTGCGCCAACAACGCTTCCCGCGGCAGTAAAGTGGCAATAATACTAAATCCTTGCGCCTCCAGCACTTTCTTTTCTTCCGCGTCATAAGCGCTAACAATTTCAAAAACGCCTTCTTTCCCTTTTCCTTTTTTAATTTCTTTCGCGAATTTATATAAAACCGGCGCTACCGATACTAAATCACTTTTAGAAAAGATGGTGCCCAGCTGAGTTTTAACAGCATCCGGACTAAAATTTATTCCGGCTTTTTTTAGGGCTATGTCCAGCAATCTCTTTTTTATAACTTTAAAATCCCCGGTAACTTTTTTCAATTCCCGCCGCAACTGGCTCAATTTACTTACAGAAATTCCGCTGAATTCCGCAAAAGCCACCGCCTTGCTTTCCTGCAATTTTTTAGCGCTTTGAGCCACTAATTCGCTTTTTTGCTGTTTATTTAACATATGACCGATTCAAACCTATAAAATATAAATAGGGCATTAAAGCCCCGTAGACATCTACTAAAATAGCAGATTAATATCGTTCCCTCGAAGGGACTTGCGTATTCGGATGCGGCTATTTGTAAGCCATTCGGATACTGCCCTTTGTCTACGGATTAATATTATTAAGTATACTCCTCCTCTAATACTTGTCAAGCGCCCATATTTGGCGATATACTAATTTCAGCACATTTTATCACAAGGAGAATATAGATGACAAAGTTAGAAGAGATTGTTTTGATATCGCTCAAACTTCAATCACTTAATGAATTAACCTCTTTAAACAGGAAGGAGGCGCAAGAACGGCTTGATAGCATTACACCGCAAGCAATGGAATTATTAACAAGCAAAGATGTGGTAAGTCATATGCAAAATGCGTATAGCCTGACTGTCCCCGAATATCTCGCTAATCCGCATAACCAATACATTATTGACGAACTGATTGAATTTATGGGACTACTGCCGGAAGGCGCTTTTGTATTAGATTTGGGCTGCGGTCCGGGGCGGGATACTATCTTTATGTCCTGTAAAAATAATGATTTCCGGCTTTCGCAGATGAAAGGAGAAACAAACGGCAAGAAAACCGCGGATAAATACTCTATTCCCCAAAATGCTCTGCGCGTCGCAGGCCTTGACCAATCGCCAGAAATGATAACAAAGGCTGAATTAGCCGTGCAGTTTTTAGAAAATAGCGGGAAGCAGTTTGTTTATAAACCAATCTTTTCAGTCGGTGATATGCATAATTTTTCTTCGCTTAATATGATAACTTATAAACCTCTATTTTCCGGAATCTGGTCATGCGCGGCGCTCTTTACTCATACACCGTTGGAGTTATTAGATGTGGCTCTCCATTCAGTATCGTCATCAATAAGCCAAGATGGGATATTCTTTGTCAGTTATACCAACGGACAAGCAACCGGAATTTATGATAAATTGCTGCTTTCTTCAACGGGAATAATTAAATACTTTTCCCAGCCAAACCCGAAACAAATTACAGACATAGCGGAACGATACAATCTTTACCTTGAAAAAGAGAAATTTAATGATTTTGAAGTAAATGGAGTAATAAAAAAGAAAAATCTCTTTGTTTCACAATTTTTCAGAAAAAAATAATAGGCGCTTTTAACGCCTATTTTTTATAAATATCTATTCTTATAAAATAGGTTTATAAATCTTTGATTAATGGCACAAAACTAAAACCGAAGTAATCTTTTTGTTTAAATTTATCTTTGGAAATTTTGTCCAAAACTATGATACTATCCTTTACTGGCGCGACAATCCGGCCGCCAATTTTCAACTGTTCTTTCCAAACGGCGGGAATTTCTTGCGCGGCCGCGCCGGCAACAATCTTATCGTATGGCGCTTCTGTCTCATAACCCAAAGAACCGTCGCCTTGTATTAGTTTCACTAATACCGCAGACGCTCGCTGACTTAACGCAGAATTCGCAGAGTCAATAAAATTGTATTTTACTAAATTCTTCTTGGCAAATTCATAAAGTTCCGGAACTCGCTCAATAGATACAACAGTGCCAGTATTACCTACCAAATTGGCTATCAAAGCGGCATTCCATCCGGAGCCAGTGCCAACGTCCAAGACCTTTTCGCCCGGCTTTATTTCTAAAAGTTCCAGCATAAAAGCCACCACCAGCGGCTGGGAAATGGTCTGTTCATAGCCAATCGGCAGAGCCGTATTTTCATACGCCCGTTCCTTAACCTCTTCCGGCAAAAAATCTTTCCGGTCAATGGCGTTAAAAGCGCCGATAACCGCCGGCGTTTTAAGATAACCGTCTTTTACCAATTCTTTGATTAAATCTTCTTTGGTCACAATTTAATTATAACAATAAAAAAGACCTCGCAAAGCAAGGTCTTATTGTTGTTTAATTTATTTTTTATTCCAAAGCATTTCCGAATAATCCATTACGGTCGATCGGAAACGGCTTTTTAGCATACTCACACATCGTTCCACGATCCAAAACTATGATACGTATAGGACCGGCAGAGAAACCTCCGACTGGCACCCCATACACAATAGAAAAAATATTCGGCTCTGCGAAATCAAGTTCTCTACCATAAGAACCTTCGGCTTGTTCACAGCCAGTCTTAATATGAAGGATGTCTCGATTGACTCTCACTCCGCCACGATGATCGTCGCCGGAGTTATTGAGAATCTGAAGTCCAACTTCATTTTCATCCTGACCACGCTGTTGACCTTTCTTCTGAGTACTCTTCATAGGCCCTTGCTTATGCTTGAGGACAACGTCAAAACAACGTTTACCATCAATTAAAAGCGCGCCCCTAGCCTCACCGAGAGGACCATTATTGGGAGCAGCTACTTGAGTGCGGACAGATTCCTTCAGTTCAACTAAGTCATGATCAATCAAGTAATAAAGAAGGTGCTCCCGAAGCAAAGCGCTTACATACTTTGCGTCAGAGGCAAACCAATCTATGGTTTTTGCTGAATTTTTGATGTGATTACCCATAATATGTAGAATCAGCGCAAGAGTTCCTTGGAAAGAAATTCCGACTTTCATGGCCCTCTTAAAAATCCTCACGAATAAGGCCAGATGTTGTTCCATCTCCTTCATATGAAGTTCGGTTTGTCCCTCAAAGGTGTAAACCCCCGCAAGGACCGTTTGTTTAACTGTCAATTCAAACAAAAGTTTTACTTTTTCCTGATCAGAAAGCGCCGATCGACGAATCTTCTGACCCTTCCTAATCATGTCTTCAGCATCTTTTGCTTCCGGATGCCGGTTTTTAGCATAGGCATGGTTAAAACCCTGAATAATGTCGCCGTCATGCATAACCATCAAGAGCGGCGCATCGCAATTAAGAAGGAATTTCCCCTCAACCTGATGATGAAATAGAATGGGGCGATCTGGGTCATTAGAATTATCGTACATTACGACTCCATTATCTCCGGTATGAGTACAGCCCTTTTTATAGAAATACATCAACTTATATTTCTTTTCCTGCTCCTTCATCTTTTTCCGATTAAGAGTGACCAGCGCTTGGATCCGTTTAGGATCCTTAAAAATTTCTGGATTCTTAAGGACTCCGCTGGTCCAGATATTGAGTACTGGCACTTGCAGACCATCACAACACTTAAAAGAAACCACCGCGGATTCAAAACCACTGGTTTTCACCGCCTTAGTGATCATATCTTTTAAGATGTTCCGATTTTGAATCAATTTTCGATAACGGGCGGCATCAATACACATCGGAAGCTGAAGAATCATACTCATTCGAACATCACCCTTTTCTTCCGAAGCCTGATAACTAAAAAATTTGATGTCCAGATATGGATTATTGCCGGTTCCAATGATTAAATTCGGAATCAGTTTCGGATTCCGACCCTTGGAAAAGCTCGCGGTCATATCTAAAAGACGTTCTGCCTGCATTCCATCTGAGGGATCCTTATTCTTATCAGTAGTGGTCATAATAGACAACGAATTAAGCCTCAAAAAGGCATCGCCAATACTGATAACTTTTGATTTAGGAATACATTCTTCGTATTTACGAATCAAATAAGCGGTCATGGCTTGTCCTGCTTTATTGATAGATTCATCCGAGATATTACTCATAAGAAAAATAACTGCGAGTAATTCCCGAAAATCATTAATACGTTCCAAAATCCTTGATTTATCTTTGGCTGAAATTTCAGAGTTTTTCCAATCACGAGTCAATTCCAAAATTTTGGTATGTGCCCAGGCTCTTGCCTGAGTAGTACCAATCCGTAGAATCTCATTCACAAAAAATCCCACCAGTTCATCTTCTTGTTTTCCGAAAATTATCAACACTTCACCGTTATATAACGGCTTGCCGTTTTCATCAGCGAAGGCCTTTCGCAAAAGATCAAGAACGTGCTCGAAACGAAGCTGGAGTGCCATAAAAACTGGTTTTCCAAGTTCGAGACGCCGTCTGATATGCTGAAACTTTTCATCTTCAACAACGCCCTTAGGATAAAAAGCTTCCACCTTAGCGGCGTCAACTTTTACCCCAGAAGGTTGCGCTTTAAAAACACGCTGATTACCGTATTTTTGAGTAATCATATACAAAACGTCGGTTAAAGCTACGGCACCGACTTTACTTGCCTCGGCAACGCGAAGGGCATTTTTAAACATATCAGCATAAGGATCATCGGTGGTTAAAGAACCTATCAATGGAGCGCCGATGTACATGAATTCCCCGCCATTAGAAACTAATGGCTGAGGATTATCCATATTCATTTGAGGAAGCTTTCTAGGTACTGGAATGTCTTCTCCAAAAATACTTCGTATTTCCGCTTCAACTTTTGCCTCAAGATTTATTGGGGGCAGCGGTTCTGATTTTGGTTTGGATTCAGCTTTTGGCCGAGATACATTTAAAGTAACAGTGGCATATTGATAAATAGATGCCCAACTGCGATGAGGAAATAAGGCCTGTATTTCACTCCTTATTTCCCTTAATTTACCCTTTGGAACAGTGGCTAATTTAGCTTTTAATGCTTCAATTTTATCTTTCGATTCTTCAATCCATGGCTTACCTCTTTTGAAATTTTTTCTATTCAATCCCATATCCTTAGCAGCGGCACCAATAGCGTTCTTAGAAGCGCCAAGTAATTCTATCAATTTTGGCCAGTGGGTATTTGAAAAATATTCTTTAAGCAACTCTCTTTTTTTGGGGTCATTTTTCCAATCAATTTTTCCGGCAGGTTTACTTTTCATATCCTTTCTCCTTATTCAGTTCTCAACTTCTTCTGCTCTAAATGATAAGGCAAAGCGGGTTTGATTGTCAACAACCCAAACCAGGAAATGAAAATTCAGCTGCTCCGACCTAATATCGGAGAATTTTTAACTGCCGAATTTCTACTTCCTGGAAAACCAAAATAAAAATCAGTATGTTATAATTAAAAAGGTTGAAAATTAAATAAGGCCTGTAAATTATTATATGTCTCCTAAATTGAAATCATTGATTTTATATCAAGTTCAAGGCGCGAGGAGGAAATCGTAGGTTTTCCTACCTTTCCGACGAGTCTCGCTTTGCGAGATCTCGCGTAGCGAGACAACGATGAAATTGATATAAAATCAAGATTCCCGAAGGGTAAAGAAATTTTGGCTAAATTCTTCGTTAGTCGTCGCTAGTGTATCTAAAGATACACTTCGCTCTTCCTGCCTAGAATTTAACTCAAAATTTCTTTATCAATTAGGAGAAATGTAATAACTTACAGGCCAATATCAAGAGTGGTGAATGTAAAGAGTACTAGCTCAATGTCACCCGACAACTTGCCATAAACAGGCGGAGTGTCAAATCTAGCCCTATTTGGGGAAGATATAGTCGTAATTAAAAATCTTCCCAAACGGGAAGTATTTTTAATTTATGCTACAAACAGCGGAAAGCGTCACTTCCGGACATCCGGATAAAATCTGCGACCAGATTTCCGACGCAATTTTAGATGAATACCTAAGGCAGGACCCGGCCAGTCGCGTGGCAGTGGAGACCTTTGGCGCGCACGGCTTGATTGTAATCGGCGGAGAAGTAACGAGCAGAGGCAAAGTTAACGCCGAAAAAGTCGCCCGCCAAATTTATAAACATATCGGCCATCCGGAAAAACCGAAAGTTTTGGTAAATATCGTTTCCCAATCCCCCGACATAGCGCAAGGCGTGGACACCGGCGGCGCCGGCGACCAGGGAATTATGTACGGCTATGCCACGGATGAAACAAAAGAATTTCTTCCGCTTCCGGTAATTCTCGCCCACCAGCTTACCAGCGGGCTGGAAAAACTGCGCCGAACTAATCCAAAATTCTGGTGGCTTAAACCGGACGGAAAATCCCAGATAACGGCAGATAGTTCGACATCGCTCACCACAAGAAACAGCAAAGTTAAAAGTGTGCTGGTTTCCTGCCAGCACGATAAAAAAATCTCCCAGATGGAAATTAAAAAACTGCTTACCAGATATTTAATTCAGCCGACGGTAGGTAACGGCGATTATGAAATTCTCGTCAATCCGACCGGGAAATTCGTCTATGGCGGAATTTACGCCGATACCGGATTGACCGGAAGAAAAATAATGGTGGACACTTACGGCGGGCTGATTCCTCACGGCGGCGGCTGTTTTTCCGGCAAAGACCCGACCAAAGTAGACCGTTCCGCCGCTTATATGGCGCGCTGGGCCGCTAAAAATATCGTTGCCAACGGCTATGCCAAAAAATGCTTAGTCAGCGTGGCTTATGCCATCGGCCGCGCCGAACCATTAATGGTAGAAGCCGATGCTTTCGGTTCGGGAGATAATAAAAAAATCCTCGCCAAGATTTTGAAAAATTTTGACTTCCGGCCGTTAGAGATTATTGAGCAACTGAACTTAAGAAGACCAATATATCTGCAAACAGCGACATACGGCCATTTTGGAAGACCAGAATTCCCATGGGAAAGAATAATTAAAATATGAAACTCCTCGGGCTGAAGCCGTAGTTTCTTTTCTGCTCCATCTTTACTGGCCCGCTGCTATCCTATGGGATAGCAGCGGGCATACCTGCTATTCCAGGCCCGAAGACCTGAGTTTTAATAAGATATTTCAGTATATAAAAAACGGCGTTGTTTTAACGCCGCTCATGATTGAATTTTCTACGCGCCTCGGACTTTAACGATATAATCAAGATACATTCTGACCTTTTGTAATCCGCGCGACTCTTTCATTTTTTCCAGAGGCGATTTACCAAAATCTCTGTGACGAGTTTTTAGCCAAGCTATTCTGTTTTCTGAAACAGAAAACATACTCCTTAGATTTTTATAAACCAAAATAAGCTGGCTAACTATAAGATGATTTTTTTTACATACTCTTTTTGCAGAAAACCAACGCGCAACGGCTCTTTCCGACAATTTAAGAACAGAAGCAATTTCTGAATAATCAAGTTTTAAATCTTTTTGAAGATAACTTAATGCTTCATATACGGATTTTTCCCCTACCCCTTGCGCTATCTTCGAAGTCCTCTTTTCTTCGCCCATAATAACCTCCTTCAAATTTTCGGCTGCTATAAAATATAGTATTATGACTATTCAAAAAAGTCAACATGGTGTATAACCGCACCCTATTCTGGACTCTTGAGGCAATTTAATCAGCGACGATTTTAATAAAGATAACATATATTGTATCGGAGACATTTTATTTTGAAAAGCATAATGGACTCTCCGGGTATTGTACCAGATCAGCCAATCCATCAGCTGACGATTGAACTCATCCGGATCCTCTTTCAGCAACTGATAGCGGAAATTCACAAAGTCCTCTTGAATAGTCTTGTTGAATCTCTCCACGTGAGCGTTCATCTTGGGAGTCCGGGGATAGGTGTGATAGTGAGTCAGGTGCAGTTTCCTCAGTTCTTCGGTAAAGTGCTTTTTGAATTCTGATCCATTGTCCGTCAGCACATAAAGAAAATTGAGGGTTAAGGGAACTTTCGTGTTGGTTTTTCTCTCATCGGCCGTTTCAAATTTGAGAGGATAATCGACACGAGTGTTTTCTTCTGGGAGAGGTGAAGTCCGCGATGCCTTCGTAATCCTTCGGCAATAGCGGTATTCACCCAGCCCTCAACTAAGTTAGTTGTATTCGGACATCCCGGATAGTCTAGGTAGGTAAAAAGATTAGGCAATGCCCTCCGTACAATGAATCGCACGCTTCTCAATTTCCGATGAGCATATCCTCCCGATTCATTCTTCTCAGCAAAGACTTTTTCATATTGTTTTTCCCAGATACGATGTAATAACTTCCACTTATATAGTTCTTCAGACGTTTTTACTTGTTTCAGTCGGTACATCAGCTCAAGGATTTGTTGTCCGGCTTCATCTTTGGGATTCCTAGAAAGGTAATGGATAATCAAAGATACCATATGGAAATGACATCGTTGAAAAGCAGTCTTGGGCCACCAGCGTTTGACGAAGTGAGCCATACCCTTCTGCCCATCAGCGATGACTACTTCCGGAGGAGAAAATCGTCTAAGGAATGAACACCAAGCGCCATAACATTCCGAGTCGGCAAACTGCCAAAGTATTTTGTCTTCCTCGGTAACAGCAACCAAAGCGCACAACTCTCTTCCGTGGATAAACTTGGCGTCCACGATTAACATTTTTGCTTTGAAACCAAGTGGAACTTCGGCATTGGGATTCTGTTGGAAAAAAGATCTGAACTCTTTAGACAGAGCTCGGCGAGTAATGCTGTACCTTTTTGCTATTTCCTTTTTATTTTCTACTCCTGTGAGCCATGTAATAAAACGTTCCTTATGATGCCCTTGTCGAACATCCCCGCGCTTCCAAGTATCTGTTTTGCGACACCGCAAACAAAAAAACCGGTGAGTTCCGGCCTTTGTTTTTCCCCACCGCTGCATTCTACTCCCGCATACCAAACAATGTTTTTTTTCATACTATTATACTGACTGGTTGTATATTCTTAGTCAAAACAGTCGAAAAAGCTAGATAATTCAAGCTTTTTCGACTATTGAGACCAACACGAAAGTTCCCTTAACCCTCCATTTTCTTCTAAAAATTTACCGAAATACCTTTCGCGCGAAATCCATTTGGTAAAGAACCATCCCTGTTTCTTTTCATACCGAATACGTAATTCAACTTCTTTACTTTCTTTCTTGTCTGTCATGCTATTCCTCCCGCATCTTAAATAAACCAACTTATCTAACCATAAGCTAACAACCGGCTCCTTGTCAAATAAAAAATATCGTGTATAATAGTAACTATGAAAACCGACCCCGCATTAAAGCTGCGCGTTTAGTACGGGGCAAGCATCCATCCAAATAAATTCATGAAACAAGATATACACCCAACATATTACTCTAAAGCAAAAGTAAAGTGCGCCTGCGGAGCAGTTTTTGAAGTTGGTTCAACCAAACCGGAGCTCAAAATAGAAATCTGCTCCAAATGCCATCCCTTCTTCACCGGCAAAGAAAAACTGATTGACACTGCCGGAAAAGTGGAAAAATTCAAAGCGCGTCGCGCCAAAGCCGCCGCAGTCAAAACCGCAAAGAAAACAAAAAAGCTGAGAGTGAAGAAACAAAAAAAGTAACTTTATAAATTTAGCCAAGAGCCAAAAGGGTTCAGGGTATAGTTTTATTTACTGTTGGTTATATCCTGTTGGCTTTACCCTAATTACATGATTCAAAAAATTATCCTCGAAATAAGAGCCGGCGCCGGAGGCGACGAAGCCGCGATTTTTGCCGGTGACCTTGCGAGAATGTACCAGCGCTATGCCGCCGCTCGCGGGTGGAGTTTTGGCGTTCTTGATACCAGTCCGGGCACGATTGGCGGATACAAAACTTTTATTGCCAGAATAGCGGGCGATGAGTGCTTTAACGCGTTAAAACAAGAGTCGGGCGTCCACCGAGTCCAAAGAATTCCCAAAACAGAAAAAGCCGGACGGGTGCACACTTCCACCGCCACCATCGCTATTCTTCCGGTAGTAGAACCGAAAGAAGTAAACATCAATCAAGGCGACTTGGAGGTTACTTTTTCGCGCGCCGGCGGCCCGGGCGGGCAAAATGTCAATAAAATAGAATCGGCGGTGCGAATCTTGCATAAACCAACTGGCATCGTTGTCTCCTGCCGGGAAGAACGGAATCAGCACGCCAACCGCGAACGGGCAATGGAAATTCTGCGGGCAAAAATTTATGAAATCCAGCAAGAACAACAGTTCGGCAAGCTCACTGCTGAGCGCAAAGCTCAGGTCGGCACCGCTGACCGTTCGGAAAAAATCCGGACTTATAACTTCCCGGACGATAGGATAACAGACCATCGATTTAATGTGAAAGTCCACAATATAGAAAAGGTCTTGGAAGGCGACTTGAATGCTCTTTTAAAAAAAATTAATAAGCAGCAATAAAAAAGCAGCCATAAGAATTCATTTTAAATTCTTAAGAATTTAAAATGTCAATATCCTTCTGAAATCTTTCCGCTTGCGTTACCACCCTATCTCCGTAAGTCCATAAATAAGTCCTCCAGCGGCCGCCGGCATAATAACGCGCCGCGGCAATCCGTTCTTGAGAAAGCGCGGCATTAGCCGCTCCGGCATCTTTTAAATAAAGCGCCGTTCCCATAAACGCGTCAGAATTGCGCCACGGCGAAGGCGGATTACTGCCGGTAACTGCGGCAATTTTATCCCTATATAATTTCCAGGTGGAAGGAATAAATTGCGCCGGTCCCATTGCCCCGCCATAAAGCCCGTCCCGATTCGCGCAGGAAACCGTAACCGAATCCGGACTAATGCCCAATTGTTTTACCAATTCAAGAAAAATCGGAATATCGCGGGTGGGATGCATTGCTTTTTGATAAGTGCACCGGCCCACGTTTTGCCCAAGCGCCGACTCTCTGTCCAGCACCGCCAAAACCAGCGCCGCCCGGACGCCGGTCGCCTGCTCGGCGAATTTCGCGAATTTATACGCGTCTTCAAAAGTAAGTTCGCCGCCTCCTAAAAGTTCAAAAATTTTGCTCCGAATTTGGGCGGCGGTTTTTTGGGTTTCTTTAAGCAAAGAAGTATAAATTTTTTCATTGCCTTTGGTAATTTCCAAGACATTGGCTTTTGAGGACTTGGTATTTTCTATCTCCGCTTTCTGGCTTGCCTGATAGACGCGCAACTGTTCCGTATCGTTCTTTTTAATCGCCAACGCTTCTTTTTCATCCAAAAGCTCTGCCCTCAACTGGACTACTTTTTCCAGCATTGTCCGAACGCTTTCCTGAATACCGATTAAATCGCTTACGTCTCCAAAAAAATCCGACAATTTTGGCTGTCTCAATAAAATCTCAACAATGCTGAAGTTTTCATTTACATAAATGCTCTGAAGCGCCCTTTCTAAAATTTGCTTATTTTGCCCGATTTTTTGTTCGGTGGCCGATATCTGTCCCTGATTAGCGGAAATTTCCTCAACTAATTTTTTTAAAGAAAGCTGGATAGATTTAATCTGCAGATTTATTTTATTTATTTTCGCGTTCAAGCGGTCAATTTCTCCCTGAAGGTCTTTGCCTTGTCCTTTATATTTATCAACGGTGGTTTGATACTGGGTAATTTGCGATTCCAAATCCTGCAATTGTTTTTCCAATTGCTGGCGCTCTTCGTCGCTTTGGGCGGCAAGCGTCAATTGATTATGCCCCACCGGAGCCAAAACCGAACCAAAAGCCAGATAGGAAAAAACTGCCGCGACAGTCGCGATTTTTCCTAAAAAAATAATCGGTATCCGGAAAATCCGGCCCCGGCTTAAATCAAGACGAGGAAATCCATTGGCTAAAAAATGATTGGGTTTTAGCCGTTTAATATCAACCAAAACACGGGGTTTTAACCTCATATACCCCAATTATAACATTATTTCTTTGGCGCCTCTTTTCCTACTTTGGAAGCTTCTTTTCCCGGTGCGGTCTTCGTTTCTGCCGCCGGCGCGGCTTCTCCAATCGCGGCTTTAGTAGCATCGCGCTCGGCTTTCTTTTCTTCCGTTTCCACTTTCACTTCTTCCACTGTTCCCGCTTTCTGCATCGCTAACTCCTCCTCTTCCGTAATCTTAGCGGTAACCGTAGCCAATACCGTTTCCGAACTTACTAAAATTTTAACCTTAACCGGCGCGTCCAAATCCTTAACATAAATGCTCTGGCCAATCTCGGTTAAATTTGACAAACTAATCTTAAATTCGCGCGGAATGTCGGCAGGCAGGGCCTCCACTTCCACTTCCTGCATCGCTTTAACCAATATGCCGTTCTTCTCTTTTACGGCCGGAGCGGTCCCGATAAATTCCAGCGGCACCTTAACTTTTAATTTTTCATCCATCCGCACTTGGTAAAAATCAACGCTTTCTATTTCATCGCTTACCGGATGATAAGATATTTCCTGAATCAAAACCGGATGCCGCTCGCCGCCGACAACAACATTAACAATCGTATTTTCTCCGGCTTCTTTAAACACTTTTTTAAATTCTTTCGCGAACAGGCTTAAATGGAGATTTTCCAAACCCCTTCCGTAAAGCTCCGCCGGCACCAAGCCCTTTTTGCGCAAATGCTGTGTTTTTCGCCCTAAAATATCGCGTTTTTGAACTGCAAGTTCCATAGTTTATAATAATACTATATATCTATAAAAAATTCAAGAAAAAGCTCTTACTAAATCCGTTGCCGCCGCTAAAATCTTATAAAGGTTATTTCTTAGTTAAATCGGTTTTTAAATTTAACAAATCCTCTTTTGCGGTTTTCCAAACAGCGCCAACATCAATCTCAAAATAATCGTGAGCTAATTTATCGCGCATACCCGCAATCTGTTTCCAAACAATGCCAGAATGTTCATTTTTAAATTCATCTGATATTTTCTTAGCCGCTTCGCCGATAATTTCCAGCTCCCTCATCACGGCACTTTGAACCAAATCATTTTTACCAAAAGAATCTAAATCCAAATTATGTATAAATTTTTCAATTTTAGCAATAGATTCCAAAATATGCTCAATATAAAGTTTATCTTTCGCCATAAATAAGCCGAAAATCCTTTAAAACTTCTTTTTTAATGTGCGGACAAAGGGCCTGATCAGTTACTAAATCAACTCTTAAACCTAAAAAATCTGAAAGTGTTATTTCTAATCCTATAATATCCAGTAAACTCTTAGAACTTTTAAACTTTACTAAAATATCAATATCGCTGTTTTCATTTTCATTTCCTCGCCCGTAAGAACCAAAAATTCCAGCGAATTGAACATCGTTTTCTAATAATATAGGGGCGATTTTTTTTTTAATATCTTTAATCTCTTGCATAATCTATATTTTATATATAACTAAAAAATATGGAAAGGTCAATGCTTATTAAATAATTTCAACTTTTTATTAACTACTTCTCTAACCGCCTCTACTGCCGAAAATAAAACTTTATAAGGAGCGATTTCTTCCGGATTTTCTTTTAATCCTCGTTCTAAACCTTTTCGCCAAGCCAATCGCAACTCGGTGCTGATATGGATAATAGTGACACCGGCATCAATCGCCGCCAAAAAATCAGAATTGGTATTTCCCGAACCGCCATGAAGCACTAACGGAATTTTTACTGCTTTTTTAATGGCACGGATACGATCAATGTCTAAAGGATAGTCATAGCCAGCGGTAACAAATCCCTCACCCTTCAAGTCCCGCTTTATCAGGTCTAGGCGCTTTGCGCCAGGACTTGAAGGGTGAGGGACAAGCATCCCATGGATATTCCCTACTGCCGGCGCCAGCATATCCACGCCGGTTTCCTTCACAAACCGCGCCGCGTCTTCCGGCTTGGTTAAATCTTCCGGCTTAATTGCCGCCCCTTTGGGCAACTCCTTTCTAATCATAGAACCACTGCCGATATTGCCCAGTTCACCTTCCACCAAAATTTTCGAATTTTTTGACTTTACATACTTAACAACTCTTTTCGTTTGCCGGATATTTTCCGCGAACGGCAAAGTTCCGCCGTCAAAAAGAACGGCGTCATAACCGGCGGCCACGGCTTTTTTTACCTCATCAAATGACTTGGTGTGGTCGGAATTTAAAAAAATAGGAAATTTATACTCATTACGCAAACTCTTAACTAACGCCACTGCCTGCTTTCTGCCTAAAAATCCCGCTTCGCCTTCAGAGGTGCCGATAATCACTGGTACGCCAAAGTCCTTTGCTACCTCAAAAATTGCCTTTAAAACCGAGGTCTCCGCAACATTAAAATGCCCGACCGCAATTTTCTTTTTCTCCGCTTCTTTTAAAATCTGATATAAATTTTTCATATTAAATTTCAAAGTATCCTTGTAATAAATACTCTTTAGAAAACTTCTCCAACTGCTCGTTGCTAAAATACTCCATAAAAATCTTATTCCAAAGCGCCTCCTGATGGTGATAAAGGTATTTAATCAATTCTTTTTCTCTTACCAAGCTCATTACTGAATCCACCAAATTAAAACTTACCAAAACATCTTCGCCGACTTCATCTTTAAAATAATCGCCGACCCAATCCAAATTACGCCAAAATGCTAATTCTCCGCTAAAGCCGTCAATTTCCCCCGCCATTTTTACTAAATCTTCTTCTGCCCTAAGCCAATGCGTTGCTTCCGGATTAATATGCGGATAAAAAAGCCGCCAATCATTTTCATCATCCTTGGCCAAATATCGCTGAATTACTAAAAAAGAAAACTTTTCCGTATCCGCCAAATGCCGTTCTAAAACATCACCCCTCAATAATGATACAAAATTTTCTGAAAATGTCTCCGGAACTTTAGCGATAATTTTAAATAAATCGGAATAAAATGGAATTTCGTGCAAATAGTGGAAAACCAAACTTAACATTCTTAAAACTTCACCGGATATGCCAAGCGATATCGGTATGACAAAAACCACTCCCAATTCTTTAAGATGGCTGATATTATGCCATTTCTTCAAAACGAATTTTTTGGTTGCCTCATTCCATTTCGGACTAAGCGTATGAATAGCCACGGGCCGCTCCTCAAAATCGTCCGGAGTTAATTTTTCATACTGTTTAAAAAATACTTTATTCTGCCATTCGTTGCCTTCCAAAAAACGGAGTCCGCTGTAAATTTCCAGCAAACTTTCTTTTTTTAACATTTCCTCAACCGATTCATATCCCAAAAACTCCATTATCTTTTTCGGCGGTTCATTAAATAAAAATTTGCGCGCCACCTCTTTCTTTAAAAAAAATCCGTGATTGGAAGCTGCGACTTTTTGCGCCAATTTTAAAATTTTATTGCAGTCATTCTGACTGTCGCAAACCATTCCCCCTAAAGCGTTAAAAATTAAATTATCGTCCGCTTCAATTTTAGAAATAAGGGCATCATGAACTTCTTTAACCGAAGCATTTCGCGAAACGCCCAAATCAAGAAGGCGGTTATTAACTTGCTGATTATTTTCTTCAATAATTTTTTCTAACACCTCTTTCTTTCCTGTAATCGCCGATAACCTGTCTTCCATTTTATATATGGAATGCTTATCAGCTTTCAATATTTTTGCAATTGTATCAGCGGCATTTCTCATAAAAATAAATTATCTTAACTGGCTTATTTTAACCGGAAAACTTTTCCATCTCGCGGACTGAAACTGATTTTTAGTAAGGATTCCTTCGGTGGCGCCGACTTTTTCAACAACCGAAGTGGCATTGGCGGAAGCAAGACGGATAGAATATTTAATTGCTGATTGCAAATTGCTAATTACTAATTTATCTTTTGATTTTTGTAATTCTGTAATATTACAATCTTGCAATTTTTCCATGAACCCTGCCACAAACCCACTTCCAAAAGCGTCTCCGGCTCCGGTGCGGTCTGCTAATTTTTTCTCAGAAAAAATTCCCGCTTTATATAAGTATTTGCCATCAGAAACAATGACACCACTTGACCCGTCTGTCACCGCCACGATTCCCGGAGTCAATTTATCCAATTTTTTAAAGACCTCCTTTTCCTTTTTAAAAGATATCCTCAATAAATCCGCCGCCTCGCTTTTATTTAAAACTAAAAACGCCAAATCTTTTAAAACAGACAAAATTTCTTTCCGCTTATGCCGAATATGATGCCCGCTCGGATTAAAAGCCACTTTAATTTTATTTTTGCGCGCAAAAAGCAAAAGCGGCTTTAAAAATTTATCCGACTCTCCGGCAAGCGATAAATACCACCACTTGGCTTTTAAACTTTTCCAAGGAATATCTCCGCTCGTCATCATATCCGAAGCGCCATGATAGCCAAGAATCGTCCGCTCGCCGCCTTTTAATAAAAGAACGGAATAGGCAGTCGGCTTAACTTTAGAAACCGCGAAAAGCGGCCGGACTTTCTCCTTTCGCAATCGCTCTTTTATCTCCCGTCCAGACAAATCATTGCCGATTTTTCCGAAGCAAGCGGCTTTAAATCCTTGTCGTGCAAAAGTTATACTGGCATTGGCCGAGTTTCCGCCGATAGTGGAATATACTTTTTCCACTTCCAACTTTTCTCCAAACGGTAAAATTAACGCCTCTCCGGATGGCGCTTTCAGCCACTTGATAATTTCGTAATCCGATTCCAAAAAATTATCTCTCGTCACCGAACCGATTGTAACAATATCAAATATCATCATTGAATTAATTTGCTTTTAAGCTCTTTCCAATAATCTGAATGCTTAATTCGGTTATTCATTAAACTATCATTTTTTACTAATTTCAAATTAAAATTTAATTTTTCAGCTATTGTATTATTTTGAAAAAAAGTGTCAATTTTATCCCTGCCTTCAAATAAAGAGTTATTACTGCCTATTTTAGTTTTAATAATAGGTAAAAATTCTTTATTAATTTCGTATCCAATAGAATTTCTCTTTAATTCTTTCGCTACTTTAGAGGTAGTGCCACTTCCTAAAAATGGGTCTAAAACATTTTCTCCAACAAAACTATACATTTTGATAAGTCGACGAGGCAACTCATCAGGAAACATTGCCAAATGTTTATCCTGTTTGGCTCCGGAAAAATTCCAATGACCCTTAAAATATTGACGCCACTCATCATTAGTTAATTTTGATTTTTCTTTAATGGCTTTTGAAACATTATTTTTTTCTTTACCTAATTTTTTAAATAAAAGAATAAATTCATAATCAATGGCTAAATGCCCATTGCGTGGATAAGGATAAGAGCCCATAACAGAAGCGCCGCCGCTGGTTTTCATATTAGTCATTTTCTGCCAAATAACCGCTCCCATATAATCAAAACCGATGGATTCGCAAAATTTTATAATCTCTGTTCTTATTGGAATAATTTTATAACGGCCATAAGTTACGGCTCGGGCGAACTGATCTCCTATATTAATGCTCAATCGGCAACCGGGATCTAAAACCCGATAACATTCAAACCAAACTTGATTCAAATTATTAATATATTCCTCATAAGTATCGTTAAAACCAATCTGGTTTTTATTGCCATAATCTTTAATTTGCCAATATGGCGGCGAAGTAACAATAAGCTGGACAGATTCATCTTGAATTTCAGCCATATTTCTTGAATCTCCTATAATAATTTTATGATTAGTAGCCATATCTTATTATTTTAACACCTCGCTCGCATCAATTTCTAATCCAGTTTTGGTTTTGCTATAAAAAATGATTTTATGTCTAATTTCTTCTCTTAAAGATTTTTTTAATTTATAAGTAATAGGTTTTATAGATACTGGCGTTTTTCCAATAAGACCATCTATTCCTTTTGATTCTTCTGCCCGTTCGGCTAATCTATAATCAACATTTTTAATTCCTGCCACTTTCTTTAATATCGCTTCCTGAAATCTTAGGCCGACAAAAGTTTTTTCTAATATCAAATCTTCTGCCCATCTTTTAATCATTGATTTATCTATTTTCTTTAAAGCTTTCTCCAAATTATCAATCATTTCGGTAATTTTTTCTGTTGCGTTTTCAATAGCTTTAGGATGTTTGGAAAGATACCATTTTTTCCAACCAATATAAGTTTTTTCAGGGCATTCTTGTATGAGCTCTGATAATTGACCGACTACTCTTGGTCTAGTTCCTTGGGCGTTTTGATTTGCTAAATTTATAATTTGAGTTGTATACTTTGGAAAATTTTTTACTTCGCCAATAAGCTCTCTGACCAATTCTTCGTTTTTTATTTTTATTATCATAAATTTATACTCGCATTCCGATTCGCGATAAAATTTATTTTTTCCTCGCTATTACTTTCTTAACCGCATTTTTAATATCTTTAACGCCCATGCCGTATTTTTCCATCAGTTCTTTTGGCTCGCCGGATTCGCCGAAAACATTTTTCATCCCGATAAACTCCATCGGCACGGGATATTTTTTAACTAAAAATTCGGAGACCGCCCCGCCTAAACCGCCGGAAATCTGGTGTTCTTCCGCCGTAACCACTGCTCCGCACCGCTTGGCGATTTCCAAAATCGTATTTTCATCAAGCGGCTTAATGGTATGGCAATTAACCACACAAACGCCGACCCCTTCCTCATCCAATTCTTTAGCCGCTAATAAAGCATAGTGCGTCAGCGAGCCGCAGGCAATTATAGCAGCTTGTGGTTTCTTAGCGCGGTTCCCTTTTCCGGATGATTCCCAAAAAATTTCCGCTTTTCCAGGCGTAAATGGGGTCTCTTCAGTGGTAAAAACCGGCATTTTTTCCCTGCCGAAACGCAGATAAACCGGCCCCCATAACTTTGCCGCCGCTACAGTCGCTTTTTTCGCCTCAATGGCATCGCAGGGAACAAAAACCTTCATATTCGCCATCACCCGCATAGTGGCGATATCCTCAATCGCCTGATGAGTGGCGCCGTCCGGTCCGACGGAAATTCCGGCATGAGCGCCGGCGATTTTTACATTGGAATCATTATAAGAAATCGTAGTACGAATCTGCTCCCAATTCCGGCCCGGAGAAAAAGTGGCATAGGAGGAAATAAAAGGAATTTTTCCGCTTATGCCCATTCCGGCGGCAATGGTGGCAAGATTTTGTTCCGCCACGCCCACTTCAAAAAATCTTTCCGGAAATTTTTTTGAAAACGCTTCCGAACGAGTGGACTCAGTCAAGTCGGCGCACAAAACCACCACATTGGAATTTCCCTCACCGGCAAAAACTAAGCCCTCTCCGTAACCGTCCCGAGTCGGTTTTTGTTCAATATCCTGAGCAAAAATTTTAACAGATAATTTTGCGTTTTTGTTGAGCATGAGAATTATTTCAACTTCTCAAGTATTTTGGAGTAGCTCCGCAAAACAGAGCTACTATGAAAATTCTCGAGAATTTTCTACATTCCGCTATTTTTCTCCGGCATGCAAGCGCCGCAATAACCGTGGCTCTTGCCCATTTTACCCATGGACAAAACGCCAAGTACCAAGGCATTCCAATACCAGGCCAATGGCTCCAATCCGAAAACCAATCCTTTTTTATAAACCGCGTACCAAGCCATCGCCAATGACGCGACAGCGGCAAACCAAAAGACCAATTTAACCGTTGGCCGCCAACAGCAATACCAATGAAATTTAGAATGTTCTCCATTCATCATATGCATAATATTATTTTTTTAATTTAAAAATTACGACCTTTTAACGATTAAATCTTATTATAACATATTAATTACTCATGCTCGGACTTAATCTGCCCCTGCAAAGTCCGCAGTTCTTTCAGCGCTTCCGCGCCCTGCCTTTCTTTCGGAACCAGATTTTCCGGGCCCTTGCCCGGCGGATTGCCGTGCCACAAATAATTATTTTCCATAAAACTTACGCCCTTGCCCGGAACTGTATGAGCGATAATAACGGTCGGCTTTTCGTATATCGCTTTCGCTTCATTAACCGCCGACACGAATTCCTGAATATCATGGCCATTTACTTCAATCACATGCCAATTGAACGATTCATATTTTTCTCTAAGCGACTCCAAAGGCATCACTTCTTCCGTAAACCCGTCAATCTGAATATTATTCCTGTCCATAATTACGGTTAAATTATTCAATTTTGATTTCTGCTTTCCCGCGAACATTATCGCCTCCCAAGTATTCCCTTCCTGATGCTCGCCATCAGAGGTCAAACAATATACGCGATATTTCCCTCCATTAAGACGCGCCGCCAGCGCCATGCCAATGGCCTGCGAAATTCCAGAACCAAGCGGCCCGGAAGTGGTCTCCAATCCCGGCAAAGAACCACGGTGCGGATGGCCCTGAAACCGAGAATCCAGCTTGCGGAGCGTGGACTTAAATTCTTCAACCGGAAAATAACCGGCATTAGCCATAGCCGCATACTGCACCGGACAAATATGACCATTAGACAAAATCAATCTATCCCTGTCCGGCCAATTCGGCTGGCTGGGTCGGTGATTTAAAACATGAAAATACATAGCGGCAAAAATATCCGCCATCCCAAGCGGACCGGCAGAATGCCCGGATTTCGCTTCAATCAGCGCCCCAATCAAATCCCGCCGGATTTTATTCGCCATCTCTTCCAAAAATTGAAGTTTCTTTTCGTGAAGTTCCATTAAAATAATTATATCCTAAAATTGATTCTTTTTAAAAAATGAAATCTTTTGATAATCTACAACATTTTTAATAATCTGTAATATTCTATTTAAAATCCTACTATCCTATCAGATAGTACAATATAATTAGATTTTTATTTTTATTATTTTTTACCGTAATTCAAAAATCTCCAGCGAGGACCGTTTTTCTGCGGAGCATTTTCTATCAGGAAAGCAATGTGGTCAAACCAATTGCTAAAAACAGACCCCGACACCGACAACGGACGGCGATCGAGTTTTAATTCTTTTATATTACCTCTTTTAAACCAATAGTAACTCTTGTAACCATTATTGCTAATAATAGATTTTTTAATCCTGCTAATAGTAATGGGAGAAACCCATAATCTTCTGCTAATTTCTTTATAACTTAGGCCCTTTCTTATAAGCGAAAGAGTGGCTAATCGCCTGGCAATTGTTTCTCTTTCTTGCGCAGTGGTCAAAATATCAAATAACCTATCTATTTCTTTTAAAGATTTTGCTTTATTAAATTCCCGCAATAACTCATCCCAAATTAATTTTTCTAAATTTTTTGGCGTTCTAATCAATTTTTCCATATCAAGATATTATACTATCCTATCAGATAGTATAATTCAAAGCAATTAAAAATTTAATAAAAACTATTTCTTGTCAGCTTGCTACGAGGTGGTTGATTAAAATTCCTTATTTTCGCCTACTATCTTATCAGATAGTAAGATATAAACGGGGGGTTAAATTTATAACAAAATTTAATTATGGGCCTCATTTATTTGCTGTCTCCTCTTATTTGTATAATAACTTAATAATTTTAAGCTACAAAAAAGTATTTAAAAAAGCAATGCCCACGAAAGTAAACTCTCGTGGGCATTTTATTAGAAAAATATCATATAGCCGTCGTCTTTAATTCTTTATTGCTGGACACTTCTTGCAATTAAACCAATTGAGCCCCGTAACACCTGGCGTCGCAGGCATATTGAGTTCCCAACAATGTCCACTGCAAGCCGCGATTTGTGCCTTACGCTTCTCTTTAAGCTCTTTAACATACGGCCGTATCAACAAAAGCAGGCCGAATAATCCTGCCAATGCCAAAAAACAAGCCAAGTAGTCTATGCTCGCCTCAATCATCCTCATCACCTCCTTTTTTGTATAATGTGCTTCAATTTCGCACTTTGCGAAATCAAAATAATTATAGCACTATATATTTAATAAGTCAAGATAGGCGCTTTTAGGATTTTTATTCATCCAAATATACGAAGCCGAAACTAAAATATCTGCCCCAGCTTCTTTAATGCGCGAAGCATTTTCCAAATTCACTCCGCCGTCTGCTTCAATTTTAACATCAGGAAATTTCTGGCGCAAAGTCCTAATTTTCCCCAACTGTGTCTCTTGGAATTTTTGGCCAGCCAATCCCGGATTTACCGCTAAAATTAAAAAACCGTCCGCTATGCCTTCGTGCGCAAAAAGCCGCTCCACCGGCGTATCCGACTTAACCGCAATAAATAATTCCGTATCAAAAGCCACGCATTTCATTTTCATCACATCCAAATCCTTTACCGATTCCAAATGGACAATCACCCGTTTCACCTTCGCGTCCAGCCATTCATCCAAAACCTCGTCCGGATTTTGAACCATCAAATGAACTTCTAATTTAGGGTTTGGGGTAGAGGGTTTGAGGTTTAGCGATTCCAAATTAGCCGGATTATTCCAAAGAGTATTGCGGGTAAATTTCCCGTCCGCTACATCCAAATGCGTCCATTTCGCGCCCATTTCTTTTGCTTGCCGCATTTTGCTTTTCACTGACCGAAAATCGGTTTCGTTGATTGCCGGTATAACTTCCATATTTAAATTTTAACATAAAACCGTAAAACTTTATTTAAACGCCTAACCTTTTGGATAAAATAAAAAACCCCGCAAGCCGGGGTTATTTCCTAAAAATTCTGTTAGCAAACTGCAGATGCGGCCGGCCGCAAGCGTCAAATTTATAATAAGTTACGGAACAATTCGGCGGATTTTCACGCGCCAACGCCCTATTCATTCTTTTATAACTCCAATCCTCTAAAAGATAACGCAATCCGAGAATCGCCCGGCCATGCGAAACCACAAAAATTTTCTTTCCGCCCTTTTTATAAGAAATCGTTTCCAGAGATTTTAAAAAAGTCAGTAATCGTCCTTCGGCCATACTAATAAAATCTTCCCCGCCAAAAGGCGCTGTTAAAAACCGGTCGTGATTATGCCAGTAACTATTCCACCAAGGAAAAAATTCCCGAACTTCTTTTTCGGTAAAATCTATAAAATAACCGGAATTTCGTTCTCTAATTAAATGCTTTTCTAAAACCTTAAATTTTGCCGATTCTTTTTTAGAATAGGCCATTAAAATCCCATCAGTTGTTTCTATAGTCCGTAAAAAACCGGAATGAAATAATAAATCGGGAATGCCGAATTTTCTTTTCAATCCTCCGCCGACTTTTCTTGCTTGCCGGATGCCCTTTTGAGTAAGAGGAATCAAGCGGTCCCTGACCGCCCCAAATTTTTTCCGCGCATCATCATTTTTAAAAAATGGTCCGGATTTTTCCGCAATGTTTCTGACAGATTTTCCGTGGCGGATTAAAACCAAATCGCGAACGCCTTGCAGTATCATCTATCCTCCATATGAAGTTTTCAAAACTCGCCTATTAATAAAATAACATAAAATAAAAATAATTGTAAATAACGATTAAAAACAAGTTAAACTATTTGCCTATCTTATCTATTTTCTCCAGCCGGCGGCGGAAACGCTCTTCTTCGGAAAAATCCGTCTGCAGCCAGATAGTCAAAATCTTTTTCGCCTCGTTTTCGGTTAAAAAGTCGGCGGCAAGGGAAAGAATGTTAGTATTGTCATCAATACGGGAGTCCTCAGCTTGTTCCGGATTGGATGCCAGAACCGAACGGACATTGGCAAAACGATTCGCTACAATATCCATTCCCACGCCGGAACCGCAAATCAAAATCCCGCGGGAATTTTCCGGGTCTAAACTCACTTTTTCGGCAACCTTAACGCCGAAATCAGGGTAATCGTCATTTTTATCATATTGATGATTGCCGGCATCCGTTACTTCCTGATAGCCGCTCTCTTTCAAATAATTTTTCAGCGCTTCTTTAAGTTTGAAACCCCGATGGTCAGCGCCGATGTAGATTAACATAAACAATAATTACTCTAATGACTAATTATTCTAATTAACCTAATCAAATCCCAACGACTTCGGAAATTAGACATTGATTAAAATAATTAGGTCAATTAAAAATTAGAATAATTTAAATTCAATTATAAATTCTCCGCCACTTTTAAGACATGTCCCACTAATGTGGAAACATATCCCGCCTCGTTATCATACCAGGAAAATACTTTAACAAAATCTCCGTCTATCACTTGCGTAATTCTCAAATCCACAATCGCGCCGTACAGTTCGCCGATAATATCCGAAGAAACAATCTGGTCTTCGGTAACTTTTAAAATTCCCTTCCAGCGTTTATCTTTGGCGGCTTTTCTAAAGATATTATTAATTTCCTCCACGGAAGTTTTTCTCTCTGCCAAAAAAGTAAAATCCGCTATAGAACCGGTGGCTACCGGAACTCTCATTGCCACGCCTTCAAATTTTCCTTCCAATTCCGGCAAAGCGCGGCTGACCGCAATGGTCGCGCCGGTAGAAGAAGGAGAGATATTTTGAGCGGCGGCCCGGCCGCGGCGAAAATCTTTGCCTCTGGTCGGACCATCCACTAAATTCTGCGTCGCGGTATAGCCATGCACGGTGTTCAAAGCCGCTTTTTTAATGCCGACTGTTTCCGCCATTATCGCCGCCACCGGCGAAGCGGCATTGGTCGTGCAAGAACCGTTGGAAGTGATTTTACAGGTTTTAAATTGCTCCTCGTTCACGCCCAGCAAAACGGTTTTGGCGTCTTTGGTGTCTTCATCTTTAGCCGGCGCAGTCAGCACTACCCGCTTGGCTCCGGCGACAAGATGCGCTCTGGCTTTTTCAAATGTCTCAAAAACTCCGGTGGATTCCACCGCCACGTCAATTCCCATTTTTTTCCACGGCAATTTAGCCGGGTCTTTTTCCCGCAATACCACTACTCTCTTTTTGCCAACAATCAATTCATTGCCTTTCACCTTAACGCTTTCCGAAAATTGCCTATAGATAGTATCGTATCTCAATAAATAAGCGAGGTTTTCAATGTCGCCTAAATCATTGATAGCGACAATATCAAGGCCTGCCCGCCCCACCGTAGCGGTGGCTTGGTCCGCCGACTTAAAGGCGGCCCGGAAAAAAAGCCGGCCTATCCTTCCAAAACCATTAATTGCTATGCGGGCTGACATACTTAATAATTATAAAACTTTCTTGTGCCTATTTAAATGGAGAAATGTTAATAAGCCGACAGCCATCATTGCGGCTCCATAAAACAAAGCGGCGTCAGAACCGGCTTTTGTCCAAAGCATTCCCCCAACAATGCCAGCCAACAGCGAAGAAATGCCGACGGCGGCGTTTAAAAATCCCTGTCCGGTGGCTAATTTATCGCTCGGCGCCAATTTGCTGGCCAATGCCCGTTCCACTCCGTCCGTAAACGCGGAATATATTCCCAAAATCACGAATCCCAATATGGTATTCAATACCGAATGAAAAAATGCCAGATACAGATAACTGGCAATTGCCGCCAAAAATCCTACGGCCAAAACTTTTTTATCGCCGAAACGGTCAGCCATTTTTCCGGCCGGAATCGCAAAGGAAACAAAAGAGAGGTTATAAACAAAATACATAAGCGGCATGGAAAATCCGTTCAATCCGGCTTCTTTGGAACGCAAAAGCATCAACGCTATCGGCATAAATCCTAAACCGAATAAAAACACCGCCAGCAAGTATTCTTTAAATGCCCGGCTATATCCCTTTAAAGAAAAACTGAATCCCTCACCCTTTAAACCCTTGCGCAAAGCGCTTTCGTTCAAAGAACCGGAACTTAAAGAACGGGAAACATCTTTTACGAAAAAGAAAGTTAGAACGGATAAAATGCCGATAACAAAACTTATTTTAAAAAGCAGACGATAGTCATTCAAAATAAGCGGCAATAAAAATACGGCGGCCAGCGGGCCGAGCGTAGCGCCGACTGTATCCATTGCCCGGTGATATCCGAATGATTTTCCTAATTCTCTTTTATCCACCGATTCTGAAATCAAAGCGTCCCGGGGAGAATCGCGGAGCCCTTTGCCAATCCGGTCAATGGAACGGAGAATAAATACTTGCCAAAAACTACCCACCAAGGCAAGAAACCAGCGCGTGGAAACCGAAATCGCGTAACCGCCTGCCGCCAAAATTTTCCGCTTGCCGATTTTATCCGAAAACCAGCCGAAATAAATTTTAAGAAAGCTGGCAAGCGCATCGGCAAAGCCCTCAATAAATCCCACCAATACCGGCGGCGCGCCCAAAACTACAGTCAAAAAAGCCGGCATTACCGAATAAATCATCTCGGCGGAAAAGTCGTTAAACAAACTTACCAATCCTAAAAAAAATATATTTTGGCGCAAGCCGAATATCCGTTTTTGATTATCCATTACCTTAAAAAATGACTGTTATTTTCCCCTTATCCTGAATTTTAAGCCGCTTCGCCGCTCCGGCGCCGATTTCCAAAACCCGATTAACCGGCTCGGGCGGATAATAAAGGGCATCCCCGTTATCCGGCGCGACATTTTCTTCAACGGCTACAATTTCATTGCCGCTAATCCAAACAATATCAATCGGAAATTTCATTCCTTTCATCCAAAAACCGTAAACACCCGGGTCGTCAAAAATAAAAAGCATCCCGCTTCCGTCTTTTAATTCTTCGCGGTAAGAAAGCCCCCTACTTCTTGCTAATGGCGTTTCGGCAACTTCCACATCCAAAACCGCGCCGTTTATTTCAATCTTCGCCGAGCCAAAAATTTCTTTCGGAATAAAAAAACTGAACACCGCGCCCGTTGCCAGTAAAATCACAAATAAAATTATTGCCAATAAAATTTTCTTCATATGCTAATCTATATATGAATATAACATAATTTTAGGCAGGCAATCGCTTTACAAAATAACAGTTCAATATTATCATGCCAATATAAACCGTTTGGCATTGCCGGAGGCAAAGAATGTTCGTTGAAATATTACCCCATATCATTTTCGACACGATTTCTTTGATAGCGATAAGTTATTTGCTGATAATAACGCTGATACCCCGCACAAAAATATCATTAGACATTATTTTTATAAATCAGCTTTGGGAAGAAATCAAAAAAATTACCAACTTGTCGCCCGATACGGCTCCGCCTGTAATTATTTTAAGAGATAGCGTTCCTTATGCTTTGGGAAATTACACTCCTAATAAAAAAATAGTGGAAATCTATTTGCAAGAAATTCTTTATAGCGGATATGGCGTCAAAGGCGTCCTTTCTTATTTTTTAAAAAGAAATACATCGTTTTTTTATTACACCGTCGCCCACGAAATGCTACACTGCGCGATAGACCTAAAAAAACCTTCTCCGCCCCACCACCTACACCACTTAATAATGAAAGACGCTAAATATCTCGAAAAAGCCATTGATTTTATTGATTATCACTTTAAGATAAATAATCAATCGCAAAAAATAATCGCTATTAGTAGGTTAAATATAAGTATAAAAAAAGATTTGAAAATATATTAACGCGGCTCTTTTTAGAGCCGCTTTTAATTTCTATCGTAGACCAGATGAAAAACTACAATCCCGAAAGCCACTGCCACATTCAATGACTCTTTTTTTCCGCGCATTGGAATTTCCAAGATTTTATCCGTTTTTTTCAAAATCGCCGGCGACAATCCCTTAACCTCATTACCGAAAACCAAAGCAGAGTTTTTCAATCTTTCACTCTCAACCCTTAACCTAAAATATGGAATGGATTTTTTGCTCTGTTCAACCGCGAAAATTTTGTATCCGTCTTTTTTTAATCTTTCAAGCAACTTTAAAGTTGCTCGCGCTGAGCGCGCCGAAGCATCCCATCTTACCGATTGTTCCGCCCCCAACGAAACTTTTATCAGTTGCTGGCGCGGTTTTCCAAACTGGTCAATCGGCTCCGGCGTTATGCCGCATAAATAAATTTTTTCCACCCCGGCGGCGTCCGCCGTGCGGAAAATAGAACCGACATTATGCAAACTTCTTATATTATTCAGTATCACAACCATAATTTTGTTCTTTTATAACCATTATCGTATACTAAAAACAGACGGGTTGAAAGTTGAATATGGAGGAAGTAATGAAAAGCTTGTTCTTATCCATTATTTTGTTGGCTCTGCCCAACACAGCTCCAGCCGAGAAGATTATAGAAGATTACCTAAAAACAACGGAAGTCAACCGCTGTCCGGCTAATCCCGCAAATTGGCTGCAAATACCAGGAACTGATTTTAAATTCGCAACTGAAAAAACTAATAAAAAAGAGATTGACTGGAAATTGGTTGTTTCCTTATGGAAAGAAATCAAAAAACATTACAAAATTGACCAGTCGATAAAATTGCCAAAAAACTTTTACTTTAGAGAACTGGCGGTTACCTATGACGGCTATAATGCTCTGGGTTTCTATTACTCTACCGGAACCCTCGATTCATCTTCAATAGAAATATATCAATATAGCTTTCTGCTTGAATATTTATCATATTATAAAAATTATGTAGAACTTACCCAGAATGATCTGAATGCTTATTTCTATCATGTCATAGCCCACGAATTAGTGCACTTCGCGCTTGATTACAAAAATAATTTTATCAGAAACGACCGAAGACAGCCAGATCATTGCCTAATGAAACAAATAGACATTAAATTAGCGGAATACGTGGATAATCATTTTAAAACTAATGGAAAAATTAAAAAAATCGTAACAACGCTGTCGGATAATGATTATGAAATTAATATTATGTGCGCAGAATGGATGCAGAAAAATTTAGAAAGATAAATCAAAATGGCGCTTTTCAAAAGCGCCATTTTTTATTGTATCCCGCCAAACTATTCCTGAAAATAGAATTTCTTGTTGTAAGTGGCAGATTCTTGAAAAATGCTTCCGGAAAGTTCGTAGAATCCAAAAGTGACATAATCACCGGAAGAAAAAGTGTGAGAAGCGATACTGCCATTTTCCAAAACGCCGGAAACCGCCGAGGTAAAACTGGTCTGGCCGGAGACCAAATCATTTCTGACATTATATTTCTTTAATCCGGAACCGCTAACGGGACAACTGCTGGCGTTATGCATCAGTAATCCTCCTAAAAGAGAATCAGTGGAGCTATTGCAAGTGCTGTATTGCAATTTCAAAACCGCATTGGCTCCGCCGATTTCCCATCTTTCCGCGCTATTAGAAAATGAATATCCGCCAGGCGGCGACTGGTTCAAAAAGAACAATATCGCGCTCGGCGTTCCGGAAGACATAAACGGATACGGAGCCGCGCCAAAGCTCAATTCCACGACTGAACTGCTATTAAGATGTCCCCATTGAAAATCAGAAAAACCGTAAGGCGGGGTAATTGCCGGCACTGTATAAGTCGTAGTCGCGATATCGGAATAATTGCCAAAATCATCTTTGGCCCGGACGCCAATCAGATAAGTGGTTTCCGGCTCAACGGAAATTTTAGTAAACGGCCGGTTATTCACTTCCAAATTTTCATCGGTCTCCAAAGAAACATTTTCCAGCGACCCCCAATTATTATCATCCAAAACATTGAAGGAATTAGTGTAATTTATTTCATATTCAACCAGATTGTCTAAAGTATCGCTGTCCAAAGAATCATCCCAGATAATCCTTAATAAAGAGCTGGCCTCAATAAAACTAAATTCAAAATTAGCCGGCGTGGCCGGAACTTGATGCGCTGGCGCGTCATTCTGAAAATAATATTTATTGCGGTCAAGAGCGGATAATTTGAGGGACTGCACTCCTCCTCCGGATTGAAAAAAAGAATACATTCCGACGGTAAAATAATCATCAACGTCATAAACTACCACGTCAGCCGTATTGGAAAGCTCAACTAATAAATGATTGTCTTCCAAAAACTCCCATCCTAAAGCGTTATTTTCTATTCCGCCGCCAGTGCCGCACCTATCGCTGGTATCCGGCAAAATTAAAGAAAA
>Ga0209542_10002544_pt1 | contig 40611 bp, 32 predicted proteins | sample RifCSPhighO2_01_FD_184028 | JGI IMG/M metagenome (GOLD analysis project Ga0209542, IMG submission 184028) | Soil microbial communities from Rifle, Colorado - Rifle CSP2_plank highO2_0.1 (SPAdes) (version 2) | ecosystem: Environmental > Terrestrial > Deep subsurface > Rock core/Sediment ... | reverse complement strand
AAGGTACCCGTAGGAGTTTGTGCGTAATTCGTAGTAACGGCATCTGTTGAAGTATCAAAAACAGTCATGTTTATTTTTGTACTATCTGCAGAGTCTGCGATAATTACCCAGGAACGCTCAGTTACTGTATTTGTATTGGCTTTACTGAAGAGTACATCATTGGCGGTTATTGCTATCGGTTTAACCCAAAAAGACCAGGTGAGTTGGTTTACTCCTTCAGTGGCCGTTAAGTCACCTACATTGACATTATCATTAGTTCCATCAGTGACTATAGCCTTGCCAAACTTACCTGAATTTGTCCAGCCGGAGGGACTAAGTTCCGATACTGGTATTGCCGGTACTGCCATGCCTGATTGGGCACCGTCCAGAGCTGATCCGCCAGTCCCAGAATTACACGCATCATTAGTGCCTCCACTACAGGTATTATCCGCCCCTTCATCAAATTTCCAATAACCTAATGCAGAGCCAACAGGAGAGCCGGGGGCAGGATGCCCGGCATTCATATCCTCAACAATCTGCCCGGCAGTCCGGGCATAGTTATATATTTTTGGCTCATCAATTTGACCAATCCAATCATTACTGGTTCCATCTGCATCTATGCCTATATATAAAGGATCGGAATTTGTCAGCGTGTTTGTAGCTGTAATTGATGAATCGGTGACTATTAATACTCCATCAATATACAAACTTAAATTGGCAGCTCCACTTTTGACACAGGCTACATGATGCCACTTATTATCATCATAAGTAGCAGCAGTTGATATGGCAGAATCAGTTGGAGTCCAGGTTGAGTCATAATTCAGGCCACACCTAATATCTCCGTCATCTTCCATGGTGATTTTGTATCCTGCCTCATTAAACTTGGACATAATCACTTCTGTTCCGGAGGTTTGGGTACCGTGTTTAATATATGCTTCAAAGCTCATATCAGCATCATCTGCAAAGTCAAAATCACTATCATCAGCGCGGGTTACATGTTGGTCAGAGCCGGCAAAATTAATACCAGCACCAAATTTACCCTGAGTCCAAGTAGGAGTATTAGTTAAGGTGGCTTGATTGCCCAAACTAGAGGAATCCTCAGCTGCTGTTCCTGTATTTTCCTCAAACTTCCAATATCCAACCGGCCCCGGGGCAAAGTTATAAAGCTGAGATACTTCATTATTAGAGAGAGCCCGATTATAAATCCGAATTTCATCCATCTTCCCGTCATAGAAATTTCCGGCAGATGAGCCGCATACACCTGGATCTAAATCCCGACCGAAATTTAAATTACAAGTTCCAAAATTCAATACTGTTCCGTCTGATCCGGTATTTGGATCCAATGCACCATTAATATAAACCCTTATGGTGCTGCCTTCCCGGGTAACTGCAATATGGACCCACTGGGCGGTTGCCACAGTATTTGAACTGGTAACTTGTAATGAGTTAGGTGTATATACCTCAACCTGGTTGCTCGTATTTAAAGCAAGGAAGAACTCATTATTGCCAGCTGAATCCGGGTGCATAATCAGTGCCTCTAAGGCTGCTGCAGTATCATCGTGGTTTACCCAGATAGAATATGTATAGTCTCCGGTTGGTGTGTCGGGATTAGGCACATTAAGGAAATCATTACTTCCATCTAAATGAGGGGCATTGCCGTATTTTCCGGTTTCCAATGTGGAAATCCCGGTGCTTGCAGGGCAACTCCTCCCGTTTATACTGTTCCCTGAAGAATCAAGTATTGAGAGAGTTGAGCAGTCATTAGTCCAGCTGCTTTCATCCATTTTCCAGTAAGCGAAAAGTCCGTTGGAGAGGGATCTTTGGGAATCTCCTCCAAAGGATACTCCTGCTCCTTTAGAGCCTCCCCTGGCATTAAAATCAGCTGCAACCTGAGCTGCAGTTCTGGCTGTATTATCCCTGTATACTTTAACCTCATCAATAAACCCTAACCATTCATTACTCGTTCCATCCAGATCTACTCCGGTATAAAATGTACCGGTATTAGCCAAAGTGCCGGTGGCAGAAATGGAAGCATCCTGGGCTCTTTGTTTGCCATCAACATATAAAGTGATCGAGGTAGTGGCAGCTTTGACTCCCTGGACAAAGTGCCACTGGTCATCATCAAATTCAACCGCGCTGGTGCAGGCAGTATCGGTATTGGTGTCATCAGAAACATCAAAGCAGTAATCTCCGGAGGCATCCTGATATAGTTTATAGCCGGTATAACCTGATTGTGCCTTGGTAATAATGTAGTTTACAGCTGATGAAGTTCCATTCCTTTTCACCCAGGCCTGGATTGTAAAATTATCAGCGGCTACAAAATCAAGATTGGCATCATCAGACTTACTTACATTCATGTTGGCAGTGCCGTTAAAGTAATAACATTTACCGGTAATACATTGATCTTCCATCTGCCAAGTTGGGGTGTTATTTAAAGTGCCGTCCAATCCATTGACAGTTGAATCCTGGATAACGCTGCTAACAGCCGGATCATCAAACTTCCAGTACAAAGTTGGCCCCGGACCTTTTTCTTCGGAGGCAGGTGTGCCAAAAGTACAATCCGCGCAGGCAGAGAATCGATCAGCAGCCATAAAGCCATCTGAGGCTGTTGAATTACCAAAGTAAATATAGACAGTTTGAGTGCTACTGGCAGCTAAACTATCAAATTCAATATGAAAATTAGTAGTTGAGTCACAGGTATCAACTGTATAGGGCAAGAGGTCGCCATTTTGTTTGGTAAAACGGATATCACCACAGTCTGTTTGGTATTTGGTTGTATCTGATGCGTCATAGTTTGATAGGGTAGCGTATTTGTTGCTCTCGCCGGTGGTATTGGTAAGAGTAATGGCTTTTCTAAAGCTCCAGTTGTCATCAAACCAGGCAGCAGAGGCTGGTTTACTGGTAAGCGGATTAAATAGATAAATAAGGCCGGAACTTGTAAAAATAATTAAGCAGATCAGGAAAGAAATTAAGGTTTTTCTGGTAAATTTAATAAATCCTGCCTGCAAGTTTTTTAAGGCGACGCCTTTTAGACTATGATATACTGGCGCCGTGGATAAAATTGTCCGGATAAGTATAGCGGATCTTTTAATAAATTTATCTGCGGGCTGGTTCGGACTTGCATTTGTTGCACCATTTTTAGCTGAGCGAACTTTGCTTGTCAAGATTGCAGTATTGACGACTGATGTAGGATTTGGTATATTATTTTTAATAGCAGCAATTTGGTTGCGAAGGAGGCTTAGAAAATGATATTCGATTTTGCCGATTTTAATGTTAAACTCAATATTAGTGTTGCTTTGCTTATGATTGTGGTTCTTCTGACATATATTGCCTTTAAGCTTTCTGAAAGAAAACCTAGTCACAGTTAATTGTTTTTTCATGGATTTATCTCCGCTACCTCATTTATAATCCACCAGTCAAAGGTTAAGGCTTCCGGGGTGGGTAGGGTAGTTGAAACAACAAATCCTGCTCCCGGGACTTTTTCTGTAACCGCTAAAGTCAGGGAAGTCGGGGTAGTAGGGGTAATAAGGATTCTTGAGCTTTGACCAACCCGGTCTGCAAAGACTGGCACTTCAAAGGTGCCGGCTGCTAATGTTCCGGAGCCGGAAGTTTGGCCTGCTATGACTTGATATTCTTGAGCCAAAACTGTTTGAGCTTTAAATAGTCCGTCTTTGTCTATTGTGACTTTGCCGTTAAATATATCCAGGCCCTGGGCAAGGGGACTATTCTGTAAATAAAGAACTCCATTGCCCTGGCATTCCACCCCCGGGGTGTAAGCGCAATTTTCCACCCCGGGGGTGTTTTGTGGAGAGCCGATGACGCTTAATTCATTCCCGCCTGTTATACTTAATGTTCCGTCTACTGTTAGATCCCCGGCAATGGTGGTTGTGCCCAGGAAAACATCTGAAAGAGCTTTGAATGTTCCGGAGACAGTTGCATCCAGGGCAGTCAGCAGTTTTTCAGAGGATAAGTTTTCTGTAACTTTAAGGTCGGCTAAAGTAGCGGATCCTGTGGCAAGCAATATGTCAGGAGGAGTTAACCCTAAGCCCACCTCCGGGGAGTCAGAGCCCACCCCGGAGGTGTTTACTGAGGAAGTGTTTGCTGCTGAGCTGGAAGCTAGCTGTTCAATTTGCAAGCGAAGATCTGCCAATGTGGCGGATTGGGTAGCCACTTGAGTTTTAAGATCTGTTAGAGATTGATCCTGAACTTTTAGCGTTGCAGCAACATCAAGATAATTCGTGTTATCCGAAGGCGAAGAAGTTATATTGATTGTGCCTAGAGTGAGCTGAGATGTTTTAAGCTTTGGTATTACTAAATTTCCTTGTTCATCAAGAATAAGGTTTGCCAGTACTCGAGTTGGATCAGCAAAGGAAACCCTAGCCATCACTGAAATCTTACCTACTCCTGGAGGCCATTTGCTAGGATCAGAATGATAAACCGGATAATCAACATGGTCAGTTAATCTATGACTCTCTTGAGATAATGTATCTTCAGAAACCCGAATTGTACCATCATAATCTTCCAGGGCAGTACCAATGACCTGGCCGGGACGGCTAGCTTTCATAGCTACTCCGGGAATAGATGAACTGGTCAATAAATCACCTTGTTTAATAGGGCCATTTTCCAGAGAAACCTTCACCGGTACTCTACCTGCCAGTCCAATTGGCTGTGGATTTTGGTTGGGATTAAAGGTTTGACCAATTGGGTCATTGGGATTAGTTGAGACAACCCCGATCATATTAGTTTGATAGGTAGTATTTGATTTATCCAGCACTAAGGGGTTCTCAGTAGTGACCAATAGGTCACCGGGTTCAGTCTGACCGGTGGTGGCATAAACCTCAGCATAATCGGTAATAGTCCCGGTACAATCGAGTAATACCTCAGTCGTACCGGTACCGGAGTTAGTATGACAAACTCCATTTGAACTTGTACTATTTAAATTCACAGTCACAATACCGGTCCCATCAACTGTAAATTGATTACCACTAATCTGATTATCCCAACCAGTACCAATATTTATCCCTGTATCAGTCCCATTTGAGGTAGTAATATTACCTATATTAATACCATTAGTAGTAGTCGAAGCTCCTGTGGTAGAAGGAGGAGTAATTAAGGCTCCATTAATAGTCCCGGCTGTTGTGCCAGCACCCAGAGTTATACTTGCACCATTGGCTATTAGTGTGCCTGCAGTCTGAGTAATAGCTGGAGTGGTTATATCTACACCGGAAAAAGTAGTAGATCCAGCAGTACTTTGATCTAAAGTTCCACCAGATACTACCAGTCCTTTATAGGTAACTGTTCCAGAAGTATTGGATGCAGTATCAAGGAGTACATTAATACCAACTGCACTCTGGTTAGTAGATACATATGAAGCATTAAGGTCAATATTTTCTCCTGTCAGAGTTCCAGCTAGGGTAGTAGAAGCTCCAGCTCCAATAGTAAACAAAGATAATCCACCAGAAGCTGTTTGTCTGGAGAGTAGGTTTAAGACCGGTCCGGTGGCAGTGATAAATTGATTTTCCAGTTCCAGGACATTACCGGAATCAGTACAAGCGCCGGATGATATGGTACAGAGCCTTGTAATTGAAGCTGTATCTGCACTAAATGTGAGTGTCCCGCCGGCATCACTGATTGTGTTACTGTCTGAAATAGCAAGAAGCGCTCCTGATATAGTGTGAGTTTGGGCAGCAGAGAGTGTAACAGCCCTTGAGGCATCCAAAACATTGCCTGTATGATTTATACCAACTCCGCCATTAAAAGTATGGGAATAAGTAATATTGGCTATATCCCCGGTAAACGCGCTTGAGCCGGATGCTCCTGTTTTGGTTATTTGCAGCATTTTCCCGCTTGTAAACGACGTAGCAGTAGAAGAAATATCAAGCACTGTATTTCCGGTAATAGAATTAGCATCAAGATCCAGGATTGTAGCTGCATTTTCGGCGCTGGAAATTATCGCCTCTCCGCTAATCTCAAATTCACGAGTCGGGGCAGTAACATTAATACCAACTTTGGCATTGGTTCCGGCAAAGATGGCTGAATAATTATTGTCAGCGGAACTTAAGTTTTCAACATAGATACCATATTTTGTTGAAGTGCCGTTTGCATCTGAAGTTCCATTGTCGATATAAAGCCCGTATGAGTTTACTGTACCCTGATTAGTTGCATGAGTTGCTGTATTGGAAACAAATACCCCAAAAACATCTGTAACAGTTGAGGTAGTTGCTGCTGTGGACGATGGGGCAAAATAACCTCCGTAGTTGGATTGAGTTCCGGTGGTTGTTATGCCTGTTTTAACAGGATTAGAGTATAGTCCGTATAGTGTATCAGCTGTGGTAGAGGAAGATGCCGGGTTACTATAAACGCCGTAATTAGCAGTCCTGGCTGCATTGCCGGAGGCGGTAGTTGCAAAATATCCGCCGTAAAGGGTATCAGCTGTGGTGGAAGAAGAGGTAACTGTAGAATAGATTCCGTAACCTATTTTAGCAGCAGCACCTGATAGGGCGTTTGTTGAGTAGAGCCCGTAGATTGTATCTGCTGTTGTGGTAGTGTCACCTGTGTTTATATAAAAAGCATATTTTGTGCTTGCAGCTGCACTGGTAGTAACTGTTGAATCCACTATTACAGAGCCAAAATTATATGTTGAAAGGGTCAAGTCAGTAGAGTTAAACGATTCTCCTGCAGTAATATTAATAGGGGCTTGGGACTTTATAAAATTTGCCGTGGGGTTAGTAAAATTGATATCATAAGCTATAGAAACATCTCCGGTAGAGGTAAAGTTCGAAGGTAGGGAAGTAGTAAGCGCTGTTTCTGATACGGAAAAAATAGAACTTGTTGTATCAACGATATTAAAAAGGTTACCCGTAGTTGTACCGCTTGTGCCGATAGCAATTCTGAATAAATCTCCAGTGGCAGTTGTTGATGAACCCGGTGCCCATTCAAAATTACCCAAAAGTCCGTTTCCTGTTGTGGCAGTTCCGGTAAGGGCAGTTGATGCAGTATATGCATAGACTAGTGTGCCTGAGGTTAGGGTTGTTGTGTTTGTTATATTTAAGGCCTTTCCGGAGTTTAAGGCATTTACCTCTATATTTAAGAAATTACCGGTAGTTAGAGTAGTAGATTGTAAATCAATTACTCCAGTGGTATTGGCTCCATTTCCCAAAGTGGTGGCGGTAGTTTCTGTTAGATAAAATGCCGGTACAGTATTAGAAGCGTTAGCCAGGGTTAATCTTCCCTCTGTTGGGGTAGTATCATTTAATCCCACATTACCTGCAAAATAGTTGTCATCATCAGCAGCAGTCTGATAAACTCCATAATCAGTAGTTCCTGCTCCGTCATCTATATATACTCCATAGCTGGTATCAGCTGCGTTGGCATCTGTATATATACCATAAGTTGTAGAAGTACCCCCTGTATTTCCTGTTGCTACAAAATATCCGCCATAAATATTGTGAGTTCCGGCGGCATCGGTTATTCCATCATTCGTTATTTGAGAACGCAGTCCATATAATGTTTTGTTTCCTGAGGCTGAAGCAGCGTTATGGTCAGTAAGTATATCTACTCCATATAAGGTATCAGCAGTGGTTGAGGTGGAAGTTACTGTAGAGTAGATACCGGTGCCAATTTTTCCTGCATTACCTGTTAAAGCCAGAGATCCATAGTATCCATAATCTGTATTACCATTTCCTGTTGCATCAGTAGCTAAATTATATACTCCATAACCTGTTACAGCAGATCCACTAAAATCTGGGTTAAGATTAACTAGGGAGGAAGCAGATCCAACATCTGATGAGATTTTAACAAAATGATCAGTTACTCCAGTAGAAGTTGGACCTGCTAGAGTTAGAGCTGTACCAGTACTTAAAGCTGTTGCAGAGAGTGTTAATATGTCTCCAGAAGTAGCTGAATTAGCAGTAATATTAACTATCCCAGTACCAGTATAAATTCCAGTATTAGTGATAGCTAAATCTGCTCCGGTTGTATTTGTAGTTGCTATGGATACTATATCATTTGCTGTAGCAGGAGAGAGGGTGGTCGAGGTTCTAGTCCAGTAACCAACGGCGCCTACTCCTGTTATTGTACCTGTACAGGAAAGGTTGCCAACAGATCCTGTATCATCTATGCTGCAGAGAGTATTTGATCCATCTGTAAAATCAAACTGTCCATCAGCTCCGGAAGATACCAGCTGGATTGAGGTATCTACAAATCTTAAGTCCTGGTCGTATCCTGAACCAATAACTAAACCATATTCTGTGGTTGATCCACCTCCAGCAGAGTTTGCTATATTAATACCGGCAAATTCTGCTCCAGCTCCGGCAGATCCTGGAGATACATTAATTCCATATGAGGTGATAGTACCAGTAGTTTCTGTAAGTGCTGGAGTAGTTAGATCTACACCCCTCCAATTAATTACTCCTGCTGCGATATCTTGAGTTAAAGCCCCGGAGGCAGAGATATTATAGCCAATGTAATTTGTTGTAACCGCGCTAGACTGCGTTAGTGCAGGAGTTTGTACATTTATCCCTGTTACATCCAGATCCGCAGCGCCGGTTAAATTGGAGTTAAAATTAAACGATGCCCCTGTAATATTTCCTCCGGATTGGGTTGTTGCAGAGGCATAGTCTGCATTAATCAAGGTTCCGTTTGTCCATTCTGTCTCCAGAGTAAAGTCCAGATAAGTTCCTGTTGTTTGAGGATCAATGGTTACAGCACCTGTTGTGCCAGCTACATCAAAGTAGGTTAGATCAATATTTGCGGTTGTACCGGCGATAGTATTGGTACCTACATTGATTGCATTTGTTATAGTTTCATCAGTTACATCTATAGCATCTGTGATTGTACCGGAAGAGGTTTGCCTGATTAATATTCCATCAGCACTGGTTCCTGTTCCTGAGGAATCAAGGGTTAAAAGAGTCCCGGTTCCGGCATTTGAAATTTGCAAGACATCAACAGCACCGGTTGCAAGCTGGTCCAGTTTTAAAATATATCCGGAATCAGTTCCGGAAGTTGCAGGATTTCTGAAAATTAATGAGTCATCATCAGCAGTTAGAGCAACAATAGCATCAGATCCGTCAGTATCATTACCATAAGCTTCCTGTAGTGTAGTTGAAGCTCCTGATATACTGGTCCATGAAGAGCCGTTATAAGCTTTAACCTGGTTATCATCACTGTCCCATGCCAAAAATCCCTCGCCTGAAGTTAGGTTGGTCAAACTTGCTGCCTGTGGCAACCTTAAACCCTGAAGAGCCGAATCATCATGTATGATTGAGGCTAGATCTATGAAATCACCATCTGCGAATGTCAATGCAGCATTTAAATCTGAAGAAGTGATAGTATTGTCGATAATCTCGCTGGTATCAATATCAGTACCCAGAGTTGCCTCAACTGTTACTTTATCAGTTGCTTCTGCGGTAGTTGTTATCCCTGTACCAGCTGCAATGGTTAATGTGTTACTGTCTGATATAGTTTGAGATGTTCCGGAAGTTCCTGCTAGAGTGAAAGAACTCATTGATCCGCCGGAGTTTGTATCTGTATCGCAGTCTTTCCAGGAGCCGTTAATGTAGCAGCGGAATTTATTGGATCCTGTATTGTAATAAGTTGCACCGTTTGCGGCAGATAAAGGGTCAGAGGCAAGATTTCCAAGGTTTAGTGCGTCACCAAGAGTTATCCCTGTTGTTGTTATTGATCCTCTAGCCGTAACAGTTGCAAGCGTATCTAAACTTGACGATGAAATTGTTGGGGTTTGGCCTTCAGAAATAGTTATTCCTTCTCCTGCAACAAGGTCGTAAATAATATTCGGAGCTGTAAGGTTTTCACCAAAAATTCCTTCGCCTTCAACCGCCAGATTTCCGGTTATGACAGTATCAGCATTGAATTCCAGGAATTTTCCCTCTGCTGTAATGGTTGATGCAGCAAGTACATTTGGATTGATATGTAGTTTTGCCTCCTTTCCGCTCCCTCCGGGATGATCGAGAAATGAGTTTATGAAAAGAGTAGACCCGGCTGTTAGAAGGATAAGCAAACTTATAAGTGATATAGTAAGATAGGGTTTGGTATTTTTGTCATTTCGAGCCACAGGCGAGAAATCTCTAGATTCAGTGGTTTGTTTTTGTAAGGAGGAATCTTGAGATCTCTCACTAGCGTTCGAGATGACAGTTAAATTATCATCTTCCTGTTCTTTTTTCTCAAATAACTCTTTTGTAGATGGAACCTGTAGAGAATATCTTATTGCCGCTGGATTTATATCTTGCAGTTCATAAAGAGAATATAATCTTGTTCCTCCCGGAGTTCTGACTGGTGTAATTTTCCCTGCCTTTTCCCACCTCCTTAGTGTATCAATAGACACACCAAGTATTCTGGCAGCTTCACTAATTTTAACTAAATCTAAAGTTGCAAACGGATCCTTCATTGTGTGGATCCTGAAACAAGTTCAGGATGACAAGGGTATTGTCATTCTGGCTTGTCCAAAATCTTGTCCGTCTGCTCAAAATCTATGTAAATCTTGCATTTTGCATAGATTCTTTACTCATCGTACATAGATTTGCAGAGGTTTGTCAAGAGAGTAAATACATTTATAATAAGAGTCATCAGCTATCAGTCGTTAGTCATCAGACATGCAAAACAAGTCTGATAGCTGAAAGCTGATGACTGAAAGCTATTTCAGGGAGATATCCGTATAAATATTAACCTGGTTTCTAACATTTGAAATTATTGCAACAGGAAAGTTAAAAGTCAGTCTTTTTCTGCCTTCCACCCTTATGATTATTGGTTTTTGTTCAACTATGGTAATAAAATTTGCGTGTTTGGGCAAAATGTCAAATTTTCCTTTGGAGTTTGTAGATGAGATCGATAAAGCTTTGCCCTCAAATACAACAGCTCTTGGAGTTACGATGCGTAATTTTAATGTTTCTTCAGCCATACGTAATTTAAGTGACTTAAAGTAACTTAAGCCACTTATGCTAAGCGTGCATCCCGAAGGCTGCCGATATACAGGAATTTCTGAGTGTTTATGTTATCTAATCTTCCGGAAAGTATTAGTTTGATATCTTTTATTGTGTCCTCTCTTTGAACGTAAACCCCTTTTCTACCAGTTTGCGCTTCAGTTACAAAAAAAGGCTGGGTTAAGTAGTTTATTATTTTTTTTGCCCTGCCATATAAAATCTGGTCTTCAGCCGCAAGTTCTGATTCACCGATTATTGCTACAATATGAGATATCTTTTTATAGTGCTCCAGGAGTTGTCTGACTTGAATTAAAGCTTCGTAATGTTCAGTTCCAAGATAATTCTTAGAAGCTGCTGAGGATTGCGACAGAAACGGGTCTATTGGAGGGTATATTCCAAGAGAAGCATTTGATCTTGAAAGAACTATAGAAACATCCAGAAATGACATAATAGCTGAAACACCGGGATCGGACAGCTCATCAGCAGGGACATAAACAGTTTGAATAGAAGTAAGTGATCCGTTAACAGTTGAAACAAGCCTGTCTTCAAGCGTGCTGATTTCCCTGTGCAGTGTTGCCTGGTAACCCTGTTCAGACGGGAGCGTGCCTATAATTGTAGCAAGCTCGCTTCCTGCCTGGATAAACCGGAACATATTATCAATAAAAAAGAGAACATCTTTTTTTTCGCTGTCGCGGAAATACTCTGCAAGTGTTGCTCCTGCCTGCGCTACTCTTAAGCGCACAACGGCATTTTCATTCATCTGTCCCAGGATCAAAACTACTCCTTTAAGAACTTTCAGCTCCTCCATTCTCTGATAGAGTTCCTGTCCTTCCCTGATTCTTTCACCAACACCTGCAAAAACTGATACACCTTGATACCTTATGGTTATATTGTGTAATAGTTCTGTCATAAGAATTGTTTTTCCCACGCCAGCGCCCCCTATAAAACCGATCTTTGCTCCTTTTGTAAAAGGTACGAGAAAATCAATAGCCTTTATGCCTGAAGGAAGTAGCTCAAAGGAGTTTTTAATAGTATTTATCGGAGGGGTACGCGAATATATAGATGAAAAAGTTTTTGTATTTATCCTTCCTTTTCCGTCCTGAGCATCTCCAAAAAGATTTATTGCACGACCTAAGGTTTGTAACCCGACAGGGATTTTAAGGTCTGTTCGGAGCGATTGTACAATCATTCCGCGGTATAAACTGGCAGGGTCTGAAAGTATCAGGCAAAGTATCTCATTTAGCGACTGAGAATAAACCTCAAGCTTGACATCTGGTGACTGAGGACAGCTGAGTATCTCGCCCAGACCGGGAAGGTCTGATGATTCGATAGCCACATGGGCTATTTGGGATTGCACTTGAACAACGATACCTTTAATTACGTTCATAAGTTTTTGTTTTGAATCATGCTTGTTATAGTTTCAAGTATTCTGGTGTTTTGTAATGACCGCTTTGCCTGTGATAAAAATATTCTTTGCTTTTCCAAAAATTCATCAGCATTATTTTGAGCATTATCCATTGAGATAAGCTTGGATGATGTTCTTGCAAGCTCAGTTTCCAGAAATGTTTGTTCGATTAAGACTTGTTTAAGCTGAGCATCAAAAAAGTTAAGTATTTTAGGCACTTCCGGCTCAAATATATAAGCCTCATCTATTCTCTGGGACTGCTCTACAGCCTGGATTTGGGTTTGAGTTATATCTACTGCAACCGGCACCTGAATTAAAACACTTTTAAACCGGGCATAATATACCAGCACTGACTGGTAATTCCTTACCATATTTGCAAGATTTACAATTTCTTCTGCGCCGGGGATATCATCTTTAAATATTATTGATTTAAATTTAAAATTTAGCGCAGATAAAGATTCTTTGCCGGATTTTCCAATCACATAGAGATCGCCGGGATCTTTATAGCTTAAAAAAAACTGGATTACGCCGGATTCTATATGACCATAAAAACGGTTATTAGAGGTTAATATGATGCTTGCTTTTTTTTCTGAAGGCTTAACTATTTTTCTATGCATAGGAATATGGCGCAGCATGGCGTATATATTTAAAATTTCTATAAAGAAAGCCCGGGTCCTGAGTACCTGCTGGCGGATCCGTTTCAGGCGAAGGGCACTTATTTCTGTATAAGCAGAAGCTATGGATTTTAGAGCAGAAGCTTCTTCGACAGATTCATTAATTTCTTTGATAGTCATATTCTATTACGAAGTAACAAAAAACCCGTTTCAAAACCGTCATTCCGAACTTGCCTGCACTGAACGCAGTGAATGTGTTTCGGAATCTCTGAGATCCTGAAACTAGTTCAGGATGACGATTGCGATTGAGTTTTGAAACCAGTTCAAACTCTGTTTATTTACATATTTCCTTTAATTTTGGCACAATAATCTCAAGTTTAGCAATCAGCTGATCCAGATTTTTAAGCTTGGTTAAACTTCTGGCAAACGCTTTAACTTTAGATTCTTTGAGAAGAAACTCAAGTATTTTTAGTTTGTTTTTTTGAAGAAAATAAACATTTTGATTGCTTAGAAAACTTGTAAATATAAGTCCAAGCAGTATTATTTGTATTTCAGGCGGGATCAGGCTAAGCGGTTCCTGTTTACAAATCTCATTAATTATCTCTTTTTGATTCAAAGTGGCTCGAGTTTGTTTCGGTAGTTCGCCGCTAAACCTGCTCACGGTTTCAAGCCCGGATGCCTCTGCGAGGATTTGTTTCATGGCTTGGGATAATAGATTTTGCAGCCTGGGTTGAGTTTGCCTTCCAACCCTTGAGATAGAAGCTGCGCTGTCTGCTGCAGGGCGAAAACCTTGAGCAAACAGTGCAGAAGTAAAAACCAGATGGCCGTCTGTCATAGCCATTAAATTTGTTGGTATAAAGCCGGTTATATCGTTTTCGCTAAGCTCCATTACGGGAAGGGCAGTAATTGATCCGCCTCCGCCGGCTTTATTAAAATTCCCGGCTCTTTCCATCAGTTTCGCATGAGTATGAAAAATATCACCAGGATAAGACTCTTTACCCGGGGACCTTCCTCCGAGTAATGAAAGTTCCCTGTAAACTTGCGCATGCGTTCCCAAATCGTCAAGAATAATTAAAACATCCTTTCCCTGCCTCTGGAAATATTCTGCTACTGTAAATCCTACATATGGAGTATAAAAAATAAGCGGAGGGCTCTCAGTAGACGAAGCTGCTACAATTGCTGTATTTTTTATTGCTCCTGTTTCGTTTAAAGTATCAATTATGTTTCTGACCGCAGTTATTGGTTTTCCTATGGCAGTATATACGCAAACTGTACCGAGCCTTGACTGGTTTACAAGTAAGTCAATAATAAATGGCGTTTTTCCGGAATGGGGATCTCCAAGCAGAAGCTGCCTTTGCCCTTTTCCAAGAGGGATTAGAGTATCAATTAAAGTCATGCCTGTAATTAGTTGAGTGTTTATAAACTGCCTTTTTATGATAGGCGGAGCGTTTTGGTCAAGGCTTAAAACCTGGCCCCTTGTTTTAGAAAGTATTCCTTTTCCATCTATGGGAATACCGATCGGGTTTATTGCCCGTCCCAGTAAAAAATCACCAACTGTAATATTTAACTTTGTGTTAGTTTTTTTGAATAACTGGCCTGGAGAAACTGTACCTTCATCCAGAATCCATGCCTCAACCCTATCCGGAAGTAAGGCGCTTATAACTGCTCTTACATGAGATTGTGTTTCGATTAAGAGTTGGAAGTCCGTCTAGGGTAATTAGATAGTCCCGTATATTTAAAACATAACCTACTTCATTCATAATCAGTCTTCAGTCTTCAGTCTTCAGTCTTCAGTCTTCAGTCTTCAGACAAAAAAAGTCTGATAGCTGAAAGCTGATGACTGATAGCTATCTAATGTATTTCTTAAATTCCACTAAAATCATTTCCCCCTGTTCTTGTATTTTGGATTTGAGTGAATAGTCTTTGTACACACCATTTTTTACCAAAGCTATTCCGCCGAGAAGAGACGGGTCCAGTTTTATATCAAATAGTTTTATCTCCGTTAGATTAGTTCTCAGCCATTTGCCTATATTTTCAATCTGCTCCTGTTCAGGTTCAAAGCTAAGATAGATTATAAGGATCTTAAGTTTCTTAAGTTCAGCCTCAATATTTTTAAAAGAGGAGTAAATGTTATCCTTTGTGAAATAATTGATAAAAGAGAGGGTGAGAGAAGAAAGCCAGATAGTATCATCTGAAGAAAGTATTTCAGTTTGAACTTTCCCGAAAAGCGTATTTTCAAGGTTAGATTTTAAAATTCTCATCCTGTGGCGCATATCCTGGATTGTGTATGTATTTGTAAGAATTGTGTCAATAATATCCATAGTTGTTACAGGGTCGGACCCTTAAGGGTCCGACCCTAAATAATGAACTTTTCCGCTTTAGCTTTCTCCAGAGCTTCATAAACCAGGTCAACCTGATCCTGCAAAGACATTTTTTTTGCAAGAACCAGGCTCAGAGTTTTTTCAAGCATAGCTATAACATTTTCATCGATAAGTTTAAGCTGCTGCTGCTTATATGTTTCAATAAGCTGGCGGGCAGCACTTAGCTCAAGTTCAATAGACTGCACTGAGCGCTGTTCGGAAGCCATAAGAAATTGGCTTAAATTCTCTTCAAATTTTACAAAGATCTGTAATATCTGTTGTTTTACTGCATCTTGACTTTGGTTTTTTTGAGCATCTGCATCGTTTTTTAAGTAAATTAGATAGTCAGTAAAATCTTTATTGGATTTTTCAAGATCAGATTTTAGCTGATTCATATAAATATTAAATTCATCAACTGTTTTTTGGGAATTCAATTTTATTAGCTCAGATGCCAATTTAGAAGCTATTTCTGCTTCTTTATCAAACCTTTCTGCAAGCTTTTCCCTGTAAAATCGCGTATCTGCTGAAATTTTAATTGCATCAAGTTCTGCCATGCCTAAAATTGCCTGGGCTTTTTTGGAAGCATTTTGCAGAATTTTATATCCTTTTTCCTGGTATGAGTCAGGCTCGGAAGGAAGCTGATGTTTCTTCTGAAGATAAAAAAACAAAAAACCTGAAATAGTTACAATGATTAAAGCTGTGATACTTACGAAGTCTATATTAGGCATTATGGAAATCATATCACAAAACTTTAGACCTTGACACTTAAGTGTATAATAAATTTTATGGTTGTTGAAGTTGCTTATTTAGTTGGTGTAGATGAAACGGGGTGTATACTGGAAAAAGGGGATTTGATAATTGACGATAGAAATGACCGGGTACATTCTCCTTTACACGAAAAAGGTGTTTATACTTCAATAGGTTCAGTTAGAGTTAAAGCTATTCTTTTGGATATGGCGGCAGATCTGGAGAAAAGAACACCCGGGAGTGAATTCCTAGAAAGAAGGGGGGATTTATTTTTTGAAATGCGGCAAGTTTATCGAGCAATTGGGCAGTTAAGGTTTACAGTTGGAGACATGTCTATAGATACTGGAACAAATATTAAACAGAGTTTTCACAGAGGAGTTTTCAGTTTAATTCATAATGGCCCGGAAGGGTATTCATTTACCCCTTACTCTTATGAATATAGAGATGTTAAGTCACTACGTTTACCTTTACAGCATTCGATGCGACCTGAGGGGTTAGTTTTTCACTCATATCAATATGATTTTTCGCAACTTTTAAAAAAATAGTAAATATTAATTTTACAATCGCAGGATAATGAATGCAGCAAGGATTGCGCCAAGGGTTATTACAATAACAATAAAAATATTCAAAATAATAGAAAACATAATTGTTCTTCTGGCCAGCGGGTTTCTTCCAATTGCTTCAATTGACTTAGGAATTGAACGTATCAGGATTATCAGGCTGAAGCTTATGGCAACAAGCAGGATTAGCCCTGAAAAGATATATTTTATAGCTTGGTTTAAGTTTCTGGGGTCATTTACTCCCTGCAAAAATGATGTACCGAGATATGAGAAAAAATTATTCAAAGACCTTGGAGATGTAAGCTCCGCATACTCAATCTTTAGAGCCACAGGAATCCTTCCGGCTCTTAATTTTTGATCCTGAAAAATAAAATCCTGACCGTCTGTATCTCCAAAAGAGCTCATTGCAACTCCCAATACATAACCTGAAATTCCGGTTTTCATACCGAAACCCGGGATCTGGGATGAAGTTATGCGGTCTCCGGTTTTAATAGACCCGTTTACAGTGGTTACATTTACCTGTGCAATTCCGGATCTTGCAACTGCGCTGTCTGTTTTATCAACCCTTCGAAATACTGCAATAGGTGTATCTTGTTTTACACCAAAAATGTTGAAGTCATAAGGGATTATTGATTTTGATATTCCTGTTTCAGGTTTGTATATTAATATATCACCATTTTGGATATTTTCGCTTAAATCATACGTTGCAGCTATATCAGATTGTGCAAAAACAGGGGGTAGGGCTAGAGGTAGTATCGAATTTATATTCGAAGAATAAATGCTTCTCATATAATTCTGGTCGAGAAGAATTGTAAAGATTATAAGCAGAGCTTGAAATTTTCTTTGAGAGAAAATTTTAATTATTATATTGACGAGAGCCTTTAGCATATATTCAGGGTATAACAAGAAGGAAGATAAGTCAAAGTCCAAAAAAAATCTCGGGCTTCCGTCTGCTTAGCCCGAGATATTTAAATAAGTTTACGAAAATAAGAATTATTTGTCAAGATATCTTTATATATCGTAAACTATCAAGTTAATTAACGCATAGGCATTAATTAGTATAGAGTAGTAAGTATTAGGTATCAAGTATACATCGTAATAATATTAAACTATATCAAATATAATTGAGTATAAGTTCTAAACATGAATGTGAAAAGTGATGTGGAAAGTTCAGAAAACTCAGAATTACTCAGAATACCAGTCTGTCGGATTTTTCAGCGTATCAGAATTGCTGATTGTCTGATTCCTCTGATTTTCCGGCTTTCCGAGTTTTCCTAGTTATTCTGATTTATGTTACAATCAATCTATGAAAAAGTATAACCCTTCCCAGATCGAATCTAAATGGCAGAAAAAATGGAGAAAGGATAAGCTGTATAATCCGGATATGGATAGGGCGGGGAAACCTTACTATGTTCTGATGATGTTTCCGTACCCTTCTGCAGAAGGACTTCATGTAGGTAATATGTACCCTTTCACAGGTACGGATATATATTCCAGGTTTAAAAGAATGCAGGGTTTTGATGTATTTGAGCCTATTGGTTTGGATGGGTTTGGAATACACAGTGAAAATTATGCTTTGAAGGTTAATGAGCATCCTTTTGAAGTAAGTAAGCGTACAGAAAAAAGGTTTTATGCACAGCTTACAGCTATTGGTAATGCTTTTGACTGGACTCGGACAGTGGAAACATATAAATCAAACTATTATAAATGGACTCAATGGCTTTTCCTGCAGATGTATAAAAAAGGTTTGGTATACAAAAAAAAAGCCAGCGTAAATTGGTGTCCTGCAGACAGAACTGTGCTTGCTGATGAACAGGTTATCTCTGGAATTTGCGAAAGATGTGGAGCTGCAGTTGAAAAAAAAGAGCTTGAACAATGGTTTTTTAAGATCACAGATTATGCAGACAGGCTTTTGAATAATCTGGATCATATTGACTGGAGCGAAAAAATCAAGATTGCGCAAAGAAATTGGATAGGGCGAAAGGAAGGAATAAATATTACTTATAAAGTAGAAGGGAACCCTGAAAAAATTACAGTTTTCACAACCCGTCCGGATACAAATTACGGTGCAACTTTTATAGTTATTGCTCCTGAATATCCTCAAGCTTTGTCATTCATAAAGCCAGAAAATTTAGAAGATACTAAACAATATATCAAAGTATCTAAAAATAAATCATCTAAGGATCGAATCGCAGAAGGTAGAGAGAAAACAGGAGTTTTCACAGGTTCATACGCACTAAATGAGTTAACAGGATACAAAATGTCGATTTGGATTTCAGATTTTGTACTTATGGAATTTGGGACTGGCGCTGTAGTTGGTGTTCCCGGCCATGATAAGAGAGATTTTGAGTTCGCACAGAAGTTTAGTTTGGAGGTTAAGAGAGTGGTTGTGGGTAGAGATGGAGATTCCTCAAAGATTACAAAAGTAGAGCAAGTTCAAGAGGAAGAAGGAACGATGGTTAATTCTGAATTTCTAAATGGTTTAGATATACATGAAGCAACAGTTAAAATAATGGATTTTATGGAGGAAAAAGGTTGGGGCAAGCGAGTTACAACATACCATCTGCGTGACTGGCTTATCTCAAGGCAGAGATATTGGGGTCCTCCCATACCTATTATTTACTGTGAAAAGTGCGGGACTGTGCCTGTAGCGGAAGAAAATTTACCTGTAGAGCTTCCATATATCAAAGATTTTAGGCCAAAGGGGACTGGAAAATCTCCTCTTGCATCTGATGATAATTTTGTAAATACAAAGTGTCCTAAGTGTTCTGGTTCAGCAAAGAGGGAAACAGACGTTTCTGATACTTTCCTGGACTCCGCATGGTATTTTTTAAGGTATCCCTCTACAGAATTTGATAATAAACCTTTCGACGACTCGAGAACTAAGAGTTGGTTACCTGTGGATATGTATATAGGTGGAGCTGAGCATTCGGTATTGCATCTTCTGTACGCCAGGTTTGTAACTATGGTGTTGAAAGATATGGGTAAAATTAATTTTGAAGAGCCATTTGAAAAATTCAGGGCGCACGGTCTGATCATAAAAGAGGGTGCTAAAATGAGTAAGTCTAAAGGTAACGTGATTAATCCGGATGAATATATCAAAAGGTATGGATCCGATACACTTCGAGTGTACTTAATGTTTATGGGACCATTTTCAGAAGGCGGGGATTTTAGAGATGCTTCAATAGGTGGGATATTCAAGTTCCTTAATAGAGTCTGGCAGATGACGGATTTGGCAGACGATGCTGAACAAACAGGAGAAGAGCTTAAAATTGCTCATAAAACCATTAAAAAGGTAGGAAATGATATTGAAAACTTAAGGTTTAATACTGCCATTTCCTCACTCATGGAGTTTTTAAATTTTATTTTTAAACAAAAAAGAGCTTCAAAAATGACTGTGAAAATTCTACTTCTGTTGTTAGCACCGTTTGCGCCTCATATTACAGAGGAAATGTGGCTAAGTATTCGTGAAAAATACTCCATACATAAGCAGTCTTGGCCTAAGATTGATAGCAAATACCTGGAAGAAGTGCAAATTAACGTCGTTATACAGGTTAATGGAAAAGTTAGAGACACAATTTTGATCGAAAAAGATATGAAAAGTAATAAAGAGATTGTAGAAAAATTGGCACTTGAAAGCGAAAACCTTAAAAAGTTTATAAATAAAACTAAACCTAAAAAAGTAATTTACATACCTGGAAAAATCATTAATTTTGTAATTTAACACTCAAAAGGCTTGACTGCTAAGGATTTTTATGTTAAATTTAGACTGTTATAAAAGGAAAAACTGAAAAATGAGCATAGACTTGAAGGAATTTGATGGAAAAAGTGATGAATTCAAGTATACATTATATGATTTTGAACGGGATAGTTAGTTATTGCACGAGGATTTTGAGGGCGTTCAATTAATCTAATTATTGAAGGCACATTTTTAGGATATACAGGGTCTGAAATAGTAAGATCTGCTAATTATTACTATTCAAAAGAGACTGAAATCTACAATTCTACAACACAGCACACAAACAAAGTAATTAACGATCCGAACCAAGCCAGGGTATGGACATTATCAGATGAAATTTCTACCCCAGTTCCCGGTATTACTCCGGAAATAATTTCCGAACCTGTTTAATTTTTGATATATTGACAAATCCAAAGATTTTTGTTTATCTTAAAGCAGGACATAACTTTTTCATAACTTTTTCATAACTTTTATGCCTAAAATTAAACTGCCAAATACAGAAAATATATCCCAAAAAAGAGGTCTCATCTCTATTTCTAAAGCGGCTAAATTTCTACTGGTTTCCCCTGACACATTAAGAAATTGGGAAAAGCAGGGTAAAATTGAGGTATTAAGAACGAGTGGCGGATCAAGAAGGTATAACTTAAGTCAACTTAAAGCTTTAAAAAGTGAATTAAGCCCGGTTAAAGCATTAAGTTTGATCTCAGTTGGTAAGGCTTCTAAGTTGCTTCAAGTTTCAAAAGATACCATAAGAGCATGGGATAACAAAGGTTTAATTCAAAGCGTTAGGACAAAAGGTGGAGCAAGGAGGTTTAGTAAAAGAGAAATAACTAAGCTACAGAACTCACTAGGTATTGACCAACTCCTGGAAAATCGTGTTAGCACTCAAGGGGTATTAATTGCTAAAAATAAAAAGGAATCGTTTAGATTGTCAAGACTCTCTTTGGGTTTTAGCATACTAATATTAATAATTTTCTTCTTAATAACAGGAGCATATTATTTTAACTCTATAGAAAATAATTTTATAAATGAGTCTAAAAATATATTGGGGGAAAAAACAGAAAACCTGGCAAGCCAGATATATGAGATTGCAGGAGCAGTTGAAAACCTTCAGAAATCGGTAAGCAATATTCAATCAGAGCCTGAACCTGAGATTGAAAATCAATATATTTATATCCCCCAAACTAACTTAGAAATTTCAGGTGTTATTTCTAAGGATATTAAACCCTCTCAGAGTGATTTGCTGATTTTAGGCAGTCCGGATTCAAGTTTTAAAGAAGCATATATTAAAAAAATATTCGGGGATGTTTTTGCAGCTAATAATTTTAAGCTTGGGAGTATTGAACTGTTAAACGGTTCCGAAGTACCGGAAATAAGTTTAGGAACTGCAGGGGATTATTACTTCAAAAAATCTGATGCATCTTCAGGGCTTTATATAAAATCAGCTTCCGGATGGAATTCATTAAGTAATATTTCAAGTTTACAATCAGCTTATGATACAGGTAGCGAGTTTAAAACTTCGGATAACCGGGATATTAAGATTACACTCTCTGATAGTGCGAATGGTTCTGATTTTAGCATAAATATTTCCGGAGAAAACAAGTTTATCATTAATGATGACGGGAGTTTTTCTGATTTAACACCCTTTGTTGTAGATGAAACAGGTGCAGTTGGGATTGGAACAAATTCGCCGTTATCAAGACTTCATCTAGTCTCGGATTTAAATATTTTGGATTCCGATATTCTGAGGCTGGATTCACAGGTTTCAGGCGTGAATAATTCAGTATTTAGAGTTGATTTTGAGGGTGATGTATTTGCAGATGGAGTAATTTCTGCAGCGGCAACTGCTATAACTTCCGGAAATGCAGATATTGCAGAAGAATATAATGTGCTTGATGATTCGGATCAAGGGGATTTGGTTATAATAAGTGAATATCAAAATATTAAAAAAGCAAATAAACCATATCAAAAAGAACTTTTTGGAATTATATCCACGGCTCCAGGATTTAAATTAAGCCTTAAAAATAGTGAAGGAAATTTAAATCCAAAACCGGTTGCCTTAGCAGGCAGGGTTCCTGTTAAAGTTTCCACTGAAAATGGAGAAATCGAACCTGGCGATTATTTAACCAGCTCATCTACCCCGGGCGTTGCAATGAAGGCGACAGTACCTGGTCAGGTAGTGGGTAAAGCTTTGGAAAGCTTCACTGCCGATTGTTTAACTCCGGGAGTTGAATCCCAAAAAACTCCCGGAGTTTCTCCTATGCTTTGCCAAGGTAAGATCATGATCTTTGTAAATCCAACATTTGCTGATCCGGCTCAAGTATTAGCAAATCTTGTTATTGACGAAGAAGGAAGTCTAGTAATACCCAAGTTAAAGACTGCGCAGCTAATAATTGACGTTAGAAAAATGAATTTACAAGATGAAATGAGTGAAAACCCGGATGCGTTGGATATTACTGCAAGTTTAGAATTACTTAAAGCAAATTATTTATCCAGCGAGATAGAAAATGCAAAAACTGTTGCTCAGCTTAATAGATTGCAATCCAAGATAGAAGATATTGAAAAGGCGAATGAAAAATTTCCATATACCGGTAAAGAAATAAGCCAGAGTCTTAAATCATCTGATCCTTTGGATCTTGAGCCCCCGGATGAACTTCTAGCTACTCCCTCGGCATTGCCCGGGACAAGCAGCAGAGGATTATTAACTGATCTCAAAGTAACAGAAAACTTATCTTCTGAAAAACTTCTGACGACTTTAGACGTTGTAATTTCAGGTACATTGAAATCGTTGGGTAATGTTTTTCTTGGCACAACTACTATTGCTGGTGATTTATCAGTAGATGGAACTCTTAGTGTATCTCAGAATTCTATAAACGCACTTCAAACCCTTTATCTGCAAAGCTCGCCTTTGGCTGAGTTTGTAGATTTGTTTAATGGAAAAGTTACGATCGATAGTACAGGTAATTTAAAAGCCCAAAGTATATTAGTCGCAGATTTTAAGGTAGTTTCTAATAAGATTACAGGACAAGGTGTAATTAAGAAAGGAAATAAATCAGTTAATCTGGAAAGTCCTTTAGTCGAAGAAAACTCCAGAATACTTATTACGCCAACCACAGAAACAGATAGAGTTCTGGCTGTAACAAAGAAAGTTAAGAGTAGTTTATTTACCGTTTCTGCACCAGGGGTAGTAGAGGAAGATTTGAGTTTTGACTGGTGGATGGTAAACGAGGAGGAAGGAAGTAATGAAAGCAATGAGAAATGATATTTGGCTTTTATCAAGGTTAGATTATATATGGTCGAATTTTTTCCCTGATGTCCTCCAGGAAAATAAAGTATTTATTAGATTTGGGCGTTTCTCCAGATTTCGCCTGGGCTCTATAAAGATGGATAGGCGTTCGAAAAGCTCACATATTACAATCACAAGTATGTTTAAAGATGAGAATATTCCTGCTTTAGTCATAGATCATACAATTGCGCATGAGCTTTGTCATTATACACACGGTTTTTCTTCTCCGAAAGCTAAACTTCATAAATATCCTCATCACGGCGGAGTGATACGGAAAGAATTAGAAGATAGGGGTTTGCAAAAATTGGTTATTGCCTACGCATCCTGGAAAAAAAGCTATAGAGAGATATTAAGTACGCACAGATTGAGAAAAAGAGTTGACAAGAGGTTTCTAATGTGGAAAATATAGTGTATGAGCAGAGAGAATTTAATAGAAACTATAAATAAGTTTAAGATCCCCATAGCACTTTCACTTGTTGGCGCAGTTTTAATATTAGGGGGGGTGGTTTTTACTAAAAGTCCGGAAGTTTCATACCCGAAAGAAAGTATTGTTTCAAAAGAAAAAAATATTAATGTTGATATTTCCGGAGCTGTTATAAATCCTGGTGTATATAAACTAAAAGAGGGTCAGTTAATTGAAAATGCTATACAAGAAGCCGGCGGATTTTCCATCGCTTCAAATAAAGATTATATATCAAAAAACTTAAATCTAGCTCAAAAATTATCAGATGGAATGAAAATTTACGTCCCTTTTGAAGGGGACTTCGCAGCAGCAGGTATAGGGCAAGGAGGTGTGGTAGCTGGAATATCAGCAAATCAGCAGGTAAATATAAACATGGCTTCTCAGTCTGAACTGGAGGCACTTCCCGGAATTGGTCCTGTTACAGCTGCAAAAATTATCTCAGGCAGACCATATCAAAAAACAGATGATTTATTAAACCAAAAAATAGTTAGCAAAGCTGTATTTGAGAAAATAAAAAGTTCAATAATAGTTTTTTAAAGTGATAAACTCAAAAGTTCCTCTATTACTGGCAATTTTTATTTATATATTTTTTTACTGGGTTAGGTGGGAGCAGGGCGGATGGGAACTTAAGACTCACTTACTTAAAGGCTTAAGGGATAATTTAGATTCAAAAATAGCAGAAATTTTACCTTCACCGCAAGCACAGCTTCTTTCTGGAATTGTGCTTGGGCAAAATAAGGAACTTCCCGGACAGCTTAGACTTGCACTGCGGGATACTTCAACGCTGCACATTGTTGTAGCTTCAGGTCAGAATTTAAGTATGGTTGCAGGATTCTTTCTCTTTTTTTCTGGTTTAATCAAGAGAAAAACTGCACTCATTTTAAGCTTTTTATCAATTGTATTTTACACACTGCTTACAGGTGCAGAAGTCCCTATATTAAGGGCAGCTATTATGGTTTCAGCAGGATTTTTGGCACAAGCTTTAGGAAGAGAAAAGGATAGTATTTGGATAGTAATTGGAGTAGGGGCTTTGATGCTTTTGATAAATCCGGTCTGGATAACATCTTTATCATTTCAATTATCTTTCCTGGCAACGCTCGGAGTTGTTGGGGTATCGCCTATGCTTATGAGTAAATTTGCAAAGATCCCAAAATTTATCAGAGGAGATTTAAGCGTAAGTCTAGCTGCTCAAGTTTTAGTTCTTCCTGTTATCGCTCAAAACTTTCATCAAATATCTTTAGTTGCACTGCCTGCAAATTTACTGGTGCTTTGGACAATCCCGTTTATTATGATAGGAGGAGCTATTCTTTTAGTGCTTACCTTTATCAGTCCTACTTTGGCAGTGATAATGGGATTTTTACTAAATATAATTCTCACATATTTTATTTACATAGTTAACTTCTTTGCCGGATTTAACTGGGCATGGGTTTATATAGGGGAACAAGTCTGGCTGGTTTGGATTGGGTATTATTTATTGGTTGCTGGAGTATTAAAATTCATTTATGATTTAAAAGGTAGGTAGGTGTTTGACTTGACATAGTATTATATATTTTGTTATATTCAGAAAACATGGAAGTTATTAATCCAGTTCTAAGGTCGATTGTTTCGGATTTATTTGTCAATTTGTCGGCAGGTTGGGTTGGAGCGATTATTATTACGCCGAATTTTTCTGATACAACAGGATTAAAAAAATGGGTTGTATTGACAGGTAATTTAATTGGTGTTATAGTTTCATTGTTAATTGCATTTTCACTACGGAGTTCTTTATGAAAGAAAAAAAAATTGACATTCTTGAAGTTAATGCCAGAGCATTAATAGCTTTTTTCTTGGGAGTTATATCCTTAGTCGTTGTTTATATTGCTTTCTTCAAATAGCCTCTTTCCACATAAATTCAAAACAAAGAACAGTTGACTTATTATATACTATAGTAGTTTAAAATTTGCACTATAATGTCAATATTTGGCATTTTGGAACTATATGGAAACTAGAGAAATAGATTTAATAGAAAGACAAAAAATGTTTGATCAGGGAATATTGGCAGATTTACGAATGTCAAACCTCTTTGATCAAGAGACTCTTAACAGGTTGAGTAGTATATTGGACGTTGGAGTTCGCGCATCTTCTGATACGCGGGGTATGTTAAATCGTTGGATACTGCGCAGTAGAATGTATAGAACAGATGTGTTTGAATTAGTCCTAAGTCAATTCAGTGGTCGTGGAGTTAATGAATATGCATATGGTGTTACGTATGGAAAAAGTTTCGGTGAGCGTATTGTTCCAACATATGAGCTTCAAGGTATTTCAAGAATTGATTTTAATCCTAAGAGTCAAGATTATGTACGATTTATACAGGAGGATGATACTCGTATTGCTACGCTAGTTGTAAACCAATGGGGAGGTGTAGCCATACGATCAGAGCTAAAGTAAAAAATACCTACTTTTAAAAACTATTTTCTAGAGGATTTTTTGAGGAAGTCTATAATTGTTCAAGAGTACCCCGACTTTAGTCGGGGGTGAATTGAACCATTAGAACCGGTCGAAGGCGTATTCAAGGATAACACGGTTTTAACCATGGGGGTTCATTTAAGAACAGCAAAATATAGAATAAGAAGAAGTAACACTGCAATCATAAATAGCATGTAGAAAATAGCTACTGTAACATTAATATCTTCAACATTAATATTACCAGTTAATTTACGCATAATTATTTCCTTATAAAGAAATCTAGCAGTTCATAGATCCCGGATCAAGTCCGGGATGACAAGGTAAATTTATGGTATGATTAGGATATGTTTAAAAGTAAGATTTTGGAGGATTTGAAAAAGGCAGTTGAGGAGTTGGGGTATAAAAGTAGTGACCCCGATAAAATCGGGGCTGATATAGTTTTATCTATTCCGAAAAATCCGGAGTTTGGAGAGTATACTTCGAATATAGCTCTGCAGCTTGCTAAACAAAAAAGCCCTGATAGTAAGCAGTCGCCGGTGCAAATTGCTAACGAAATTTTAAGTCACTTAAGTAGTTTAAATTACTTAGAGAAGGTAGAAGTTGCCGGTGGAGGTTTCATTAACTTTTTTATAAAACCGAATGCTCTTTTGGAAAGTCTGCATCAAGTTTGTGATTATGCATCCCTGGTAAATCCTTCCCGCTTCGCTGAAGCTTCGCAGGATGAAAAGAAAAAAGTATTTATGGAATATTCTCAGCCGAATACCCATAAATTGTTCCATATTGGCCATACTAGAAATATCTCTCTCGGCGAAAGTTTAAGCAGGCTTTTAGAATCGCAAGGGAATAAAGTATTTCGGAGCACATATGGATCTGATATTGGTTTGCCAGTTGCAAAAGCAATATGGGGAATAAAGAAGCTTGAAACGGAATATAAAAAGATTAAAAAACAGTCCCTGAATGAAAAAATAGTATTTTTAGCTAAGGCTTATACTTTGGGGGCTGGAAAATATGAAGAAGACGATCAAATCAAAGGTGAAATTAACGGTCTTAATAAATTAATCTATCAAAAAGACCCTTCGGTTGAGCTTATTTTGGAAGAAACCAGGCAGTGGAGTAAAGAATATTTTGAGCATCTTTATCAAAAAATAGGGGTAAAGTTTGATAGAAGTTTTTGGGAGTCTGAAGTTGAAGAGGAGGGTAAAAAATTAGTAGAGGAAAATCTCGAAAAAGTTTTTGTTTCAGATCAGGGGGCAATTATTTTTCCAGGTGAAAAGCATAGTTTACACAATCGTGTTTTTGTAACAACTGCAGGATATCCAACTTATGAAGCTAAAGATTTAAGGCTTGCAAAGGTAAAGATGGAAATTTGGCCTTTTGATTCAGGGATAATACTTTCCGGTTCAGAGCAGGCAGAATATTTTAAAGTGATGTTTAAAGCGCTTGAACTTATTGACCCCGGCTTTAAAGACAAAATGATCAATTTTCCGTTTGGTATGGTTAATCTGCCTTCCGGAAAAATGGCTTCAAGGACAGGAGATGTAATTACTTTTGACTGGCTCCATAATGAAGTAAAAAAGAGAATAGAAAAGATTATGAATAGAACGTCAACAGCAATTGCTTCGCCTTCAGCTCGCAATGACGAAATGGCTAAGGAGGAAAAAGAACAAGTTATAAATCAAATTAGTCTTGGTGCAATTAAGTTTTCTATGCTTAAGTATGCCCCGCATACTGATATTACATTTGATATAGAAAAATCAGTTTCACTTTCCGGAGACTCTGGTCCATACATCCAATATACATATGCCCGTGCTAAATCTGTTCTTAGAAATGCGCAGTATGATTATGATGTAGATTTGCCGCACTCAGTCCAACACCCTCAAACTGTATCAATTGAGCTTGAAAAAGAAGAAAGGTTGATATTGCAAAAGATAGAACATTTTGAAGCTATAGTTATTGAAGCTGCAGAAAGTTTACATCCGAATATTATCGCCTCATTCTTATTAGATTTGGCATCACTATTTAACTTATTTTACCAAAAACATCCAATAATCAAAGGAGAGAATTCGGATTTAAGGCTGGCATTAACTTGTTCAGTAGCTGTAATTTTAAAACAAGGACTATATCTTTTGGGAATTGAGGCGCCAGAGAGGATGTGATCCATGTTTGACCGAAGAAAAAACCATAAAAAAAGAACTAATCCAGTTTTTATTATATTCAGGCTTTTTTTAAGCCTTATAATTTTTGCAACACTTATTGGTGGAGTTTATTCTGCATATAAGGAGTTTTCAGGGGCTGACCCTCTGGAAATTAGCCCGAAAGCAATAATTACAAATTTTTCCTCAACGGAAAAAATTACTGCTTTTTTATTATCAATAGTTACTAAAAATTTAAAACAAAAAGTTGATGATGTTAAAGATTCTGTAAGCGGGGAAAAAACTAAAGGATCTGTGTCTCAGCAAGGCGCAAATTCATCCCAACTAAAGCCTGAAAAAATCGCACCAAAAGATAAGTCTGCTATTTCATTTAAATTTGCTCTTGTTGCGGATTCACATAGCGATAATGAAAATTTGGCAAAAGCTTTAAGCAAAGCAAAGGAAAATAAAGCTCAGTTTTTTATTGGCCTTGGGGATTATACTGAGGTTGGTACAGAGCAGGAACTTGAGTCTGCCAAGCATAAATTTGATGAGAATGGTATCAGATACTTTATTACAGCCGGAGACCATGATCTTTGGGATTCAAGGAATAAAAGTGTACCGCCGCTAACTAATTTTAACAAAATTTTTGGCCCTTCAAATCAGGCATTTAGCTTTGGAAATGCAAAAATTCTAATATTGGATAATAGTGACAATTATTTAGGTTTAGGTCAGCTTCAGATTGACTGGTTGAATGGTCAGCTCAGCACGGTAAAAAATCAACCGGAAATAAATGTAATCTTTGTAGGTTTACATGAGCCATTGTATCATCCTTCATCAAGTAGAGTTATGGGTAAGGTAACAGAACAGTTAAAATCTGAGGCAAAAAAACTTATTAAAATGTTAAAAGATGCAGGAGTAAAGGAGGTTTTTTCAGGAGATATACACTTTTTTACAAGGTATATTGAGCCTGAAACCGGACTTTCTATGACTACAATTGGTGCTTTAACTTCTTTGAGGAATACCCAGGAGTCAAGGTTTGGATTAGTTACAGTTTATGAAGATGGAACGTATGAGGTAGAGGATGTGGAAATAAAATAAATTTGACTCTTTAATATAATCATTATAATAGTTATAATTGTTATATTAACAAAGTAATATGATACAAAAAACACTAGTTTTGATTAAGCCCGATGGAACTCAAAAAAATCTTATTGGGGAAATAATAAGAAGGTATGAAATTGCCGGGTTAAAAGTAGTCGAACTTAAAATGCTTAAGGCGCCTTTAAGTATTGTTGAAAAACATTATCCCATGGAAAAAGCTTACCTTGAATCCATTGGAGAAAAAACTATTGCAGCAGGGCAAAAAGTTAAAAGTGCATATGACCAGGGAAAAAAAGTTGTAACATGGCTTAGAAAATTTATAACTTCAGGACCAATTGTAGCAATGGTTTTGAGAGGGGAAGATGCGGTTGCACATGTCCGTAAGATAACGGGCTTTACAGATCCTTCAACCGCTGAAAAGGGGACGATCAGAGGAGATTTGGGTACTGATTCGATCTTGAAGGCTAATATGGAAGAAAGACCTGCCTACAACCTGATTCACGCCTCAGGTTCCCTTGAGGAAGCAGAAAAAGAAATTAGGCTTTGGTTTTAATCATTAGCGGATTATTGTAATGGTGTGGTATATTAGATTGTATGGTAAAACATGCAATTATATTGGCCGGCGGAAAAGGGGAGCGTTTAAGACCTCTAACTGATAAAGTTCCAAAACCAATGGTTGATATTTTAGGTAGGCCTCTTGTTGAATATCAGGTTTTACTTCTTATAGATCAGGGTGTTGAGCATATTGTATTTTCCTGCGGTTACAAGAGTGAAGTTATTAAAGAATATTTTGGGGATGGGTCAAAGTGGGGTATAAAATTTGATTATGCTATTGAAGAGGAACCTTTAGGTCGTGGGGGAGCTTTTAAAAATGCTTTACAGTTTATTCCTTCTGATGTGGATTTAGTTTATGGATCAAATGGAGATGAAGTTATAGCAGAATCTCTTGAACCTATGATTGAGCTGCATAGCAGTAAAAATGCTATGGCAACTATTTTTACTGTTCAACTCGTTAGTCCATTTGGAATTGTAGAGATAGATGAGTCAAATAAAGTAAAAGGTTTTAGAGAAAAACCAGTTTTACCTCATTGGGTAAGTGCTGGAGTTTATATTTTAAACCGTTCCTGTATCGAGCTTTTCCCGGAAGTTGGGGATCATGAAGACCAAGTTTTCCCTGAGCTTGCCGCACAAGGTAAAATATATGCTTACAAAGGAAACTATTGGGGAACAGTAAATACAATTAAAGAATTAAATAAACTTGTAAGCGAACTTCCGAAGATTTTTCCTGAAGACTTATTAAATAGATTCCCCGTTTAGGGTTTAGTAGTTGGTTTGGGAGTAGTTTTTGGTGCGAGTTTTGGAGTTGCAGAAGGCGTTGCAGTTTTTGATTTTAAGAGAGGACCTTTTGGGATTACATAAAGGAACTTTGCTTCAAGGATATCATTTTTTCCTAAAGTACCCGTAATTATTACAAAATCATCAGTTTTAAATTTAAGTTTAATCTCTGACATTGAAACCGTCTTAATCGCACTGTCCTTTGTTTTGATTGAAACTATTTCATCAGATTCAGAAATGATCTGACCCCAAAAGTATACTGGAGGTTGGAGGTTGGAGGCTGGAGGCTGGAGAATTACGATCTTTTTGGCGTGGAGTACGCCTGTGTCATCAACATCACCCAAGGCTGCAATGCTCGATTCTTCTTTAATAGTTAATATGCCTGAAGCAACTTTTTTAGTGCCTTTCTTTACCGGATTTTTGTCTTCATATACCGTATCCTGATTTACAGAAACCATTTTTGTGCCAACTTTTGAACCTAGTGTAATTGATGCATCTGATTTTGATTTTATAATCCCAATATAAGCTTTATTTGTAAGTTTTCTATTTATTTCCGATTTTAGTTTTGCAGCTTTGGAAGCAATTTCTGCTTTCAGCGCATCAAGTTTTTCTTTTACAGTTGCAGATGGAGTGGAATCTAGAGCAAAGGTCGGGGGTAGTATAAAATTTATAACTATTATAACTATTATACTTACTAAGGCTTTATTCATATCTTCTCCTTTGAAAAATAAACAGCTCTTTCTACTTCTTTCTGTTCACCGTTTTGATCAAAAGAGATGATTTTTATCTCATTTACCCCATCACTCAATTCAAATTCACCAGAAAAACTTCCGTCAGACCTTGACTTTATAACAATATCATCTGACATATTTGTTACTAAAACATATGAATTTGGTATAGTTTTCCCGCTTATCTCAAGCTCCTTATTAAAAACGAGAAGATCATTATCAGGATTGTTAAGTTCCAGCATTAAGGTTGCAGGCTTTTTTGTTATGGGTCCGGTTTTGAAATAAGAGCGATTCGGGTTATTTGATGTATCAATATATAAAACAAAGTAGAGTACACCCAGGACAAAAAGCCCGCAAATAAGCAGTAGAACCAGAGAAAATGTAAATTCGGCTGTTGTGAGTTTTTTGTTCATTTAATTAGAGTTTATGAAATTATACTAAATTTTGGACTCTAGCGGGTAGTATCTAAATATGTTAATATTTCTTGCATGGACATAATATGGTACGGACAAGCTTGTTTAAAGCTAAAAGGTAAGAATGCAGCTTTGTTAATAGATCCATTTGATAGTGAATTTACCGGACTAAAACTTCCGAAGGATCTTGAGGCAGATATTGTTTTTAAAACACATGATCATAAGGATCATAACAATATCGGGGCAGTAGCCGGAAATCCTGCAGTTTTTTCCGGACCTGGTGAATACGAGGTAAAAGGAGTTGTAATCTCAGGGATTCCTTCATTTCACGATGATGTAAAGGGCGCGGAAAGGGGATTAAATACAATTGTTAATGCAACGATTGACGGGTTAAATATTGTACATCTTGGCGACTTGGGACAAGCTGTCTTAACAGAGGATCAAATCGCGGCAATAAATGCAGATATACTTCTAATTCCTGTAGGATCTGTATATACAATAGATGCAAAAGGGGCATCTAATATTATTTCCCAGCTCGAACCAAAAATTGTAATCCCTATGCATTACGGCTTAGAAGGCTTAAAATTTCCCCTGGAGCCAGTAGATAAATTTTTGAAAGAAATGGGAGCAGAGAATATAGTCCCGATATCAAAATTATCGATTACCAGGGACAAATTGCCCGAAGAATTGCAAGTGGTTCTGCTTAGCAAAACCTAACTGTCATTCTGAGCGAAGCGAAGAATCTAATTACTAACTGTTCGGGAATTCCGACCGAGATCCTTCGCTCGTTTCACTCGCTCAGGATGACAATTTGAGTTAGAAATTATACTCAAATTGTCAAATTACCTTTATGGCAAACACTCCAAAATTACCTCCGCAAAATATAGAAGCTGAACAATCCCTTATTGGAGCACTTTTGATTGATAAAGATGCAATAGTCAGGGTAGCAGAGCTACTTCATGCCGGAAATTTTTACAGGAGCGATACGCACGGACAGATTTTCTCTGCAATGAAGGCGCTTTTTGAAAAGCGTGAACCGATAGACCTTGTTACTTTAACAGAACAGTTAAAGAAAGAAGGGACATATGACAAAATCGGCGGGGTAAGTTATTTAACAACCCTTGTAAATATAGTTCCAACTTCGGCTCATATTGAACATTATGCAAGAATTATAAAAGAACATGCAATTCGAAGAAATTTAATAACGAATGCTACAAAGTTAATTGAGGAAGCGTATAACGACAGCGGATCTGTTGATGAGCTCTTGGAGTCTGCAGAAGCTGGTATTTTTTCCCTTTCTCAGGAACATGTAAAACGTGATTTTACTGCAATTAGAGATGCCTTAACCCAATCTTTTGACAGGCTTGATGAACTTCAGAAAAGCTCAGGGAAGCTTAGGGGAGTACCCACAGGATTCAGAGATCTAGACTCAAAACTGGCAGGGATGCAGGATTCAAACCTTATAATTTTAGCTTCGCGTCCGGGCCAGGGTAAAACTTCTTTTGCTCTTAACGTTGCCCAGTTTGTTGCTGTAAATAGCGGGCTTCCTGTTGGAATTTTTTCTCTGGAAATGAGCCAGGAAGAGCTTGTGGATAGGCTTTTGGTAGCTCAGGCAGATATTGATGCATGGAAGTTAAAAACCGGTCGTCTTGATGAAAAAGATTTTGACAGGTTATCTCAGGCAATGGGGGAGCTTGCTGAAGCGTCCCTTTTCATTGATGATACTCCGGGAATTTCTATGTCAGAGATGAGAACAAAAGCAAGAAGGCTTCAAATAGAGCATGGGCTTAAACTTTTAATTGTGGATTATCTTCAGCTTGTACACGGAAGAAATCTGGAAAATAGGGTTCAGGAAGTTTCTGAAATTTCACAAAATTTAAAAAATTTAGCGAGGGAGCTTAAAATTCCAGTTCTGGCAATCTCCCAACTCTCCAGGGCTGTTGAATCCCGGGGAACCAGAAGGCCCCAGCTTGCAGATCTTCGGGAATCCGGGGCAATAGAGCAGGATGCAGATGTTGTTATGTTTATCTACCGCGAGGATCCGGAAAAACCTGAACAGGTAATTTTAGATATACAAAAACACAGAAATGGTCCAACAGGAGAAATAAACTTGATGTTTCGGGCAGAAAGAGTAAAGTTTTATGGAATGGAAAAACAAAGAGGAAAAGCTGTTCAGATGGAAAAAGAAGAAGCTAAACTTCCAGCCGCAGCCTAAATCAGCTTTTTGTCATTCCGGACTTGATCCGGAATCTATACAATTATTATATAGATCCTGAATCAAGTTCAGGATGACTGGACATATGTACTGTAAAATTCCTCAACCTGTTTTCGATATTCTTCCATCGTTCCATTATTTACAATTTTAAAATCTGCGCTAGCTCCTATTTTTGAAATTTCAAGTTCAGATTCAGCTTTTTCTTCTTCAAGAAATTGTTCCCAGGTTTTTTCTTTTTCCCCTGTCTTCTGACCTCTTAGTAGTAACCTTTTCCATCTAATTTCTGGTTCAGCAGTAATATAAATAAAAATATTATTAGGAAATTTTTTAATCATTGCAAGATCGCTTTCTCTCCTGGCGCCATCCAGAATAATTATGTTTTCATCTCTTTCTAGGATTCGCTGGTAAACTGCATCAGCAAGCACGTTGTCACCATAAGCCTGAATCATTATTCTGGGAAGTTCCTGTAAATTTCCTCTTGTTGTTGAGATATGCCAACTCTCAAGTGTTTCGAATAAAATACTGGAAAATGTTTCGATCCCGATAGTTTTTTGTTTTTCCTCGGCGAATTCTGTTAGAAGTCTTGTAAAAGTTTCTTTTCCGGCACCACTTTCTCCCGTAAGTCCAATTACGAGTTTCCCATTAAATTTTTCCATAATTAAATAGTGCCGGGGGAGGGAGTCGAACCCTCACGATCTTGCGATTAATAGATTTTGAGTCTATCGCGTCTACCATTCCGCCACCCCGGCTTATGAGCTAATTATACCAGCTTCGAACTGTTATCTCAAAACCGTGTGTGCTATGAGGTACTAACCTAGTAGTACTGCTTTTGCGGATCCAAGGACTTTTATTACATTTTCAATCCCAGGGTTAGATAATGGATGTCCGCCCTTGTCTCGGTGAGCATCTACAACTTCATCACCAAAATTATATGCTGATAAAGCTAAAACCGGATCATTATATTTTTCCATCAGTATCATTAGATATTCAAGTCCTATTGTAATATTAATTCCAGGGTCAAATATATTTACCTCCCCCCAGTTCAACTTATTCCTGACAATCCTTTCAGTTGGAAGTTTTATCTGGCAAAGGCCGCGGTCTTCCTTTTCCTCGTTATTTGGATCTTCCGGATCAACATGAACCGCCCCGGGATCACCAGAACTCTCAGCAAGTATTAAGCCAAACATGATGCCAATCCAATCAGGATCTACAGTTTTTCCTGTAATTTTCTCTATAGTTTTAGCCGCATTTATTATCAGGGCATGATAATTTTTGATTTTTGCAGCAAATGGAGGAAAAAATTCAGTTTTATCCAGATGTTCTTTTGCTGCAGCCTCTATTTTTTGATTTATTTGAGACAAATCGTTTTGTATATATTTTTCAAAAACAAAAGCTTTAATACCTTCAAATAATTGATCAGTTTGATTTTCTGATGTAATATGATCAATTACCTCTACTCCTGGTATTTGAGCACCAGCTTTTTGCTGAGTATTATTATTGCCTCTGTTGCTTTCAAATGGATTAACTAAGGCTGTTGCTGCTGCAGCAGCATATGCAAGTGTTTTTGCAGTAAACGTAATAAATGATCTCCTGTTTATCCCGTTTCTTGTCTCTTTTGGTTCACCTTCATTTAATTGATCAGACATATGTTAAATATATCATAAACTTTCAAAGAAAAGCCATAAAGATTCGTTTGACAGAATGCTGGTCTGGCAGGTGACTAAGGAAGATTTAATATTGATCACTTAGGATAAAGACTTCTCCAAATATACAGACGAGGGTTTAAGTATTATCTGGTAAGAATCCAAAGTAGAGTTAAACAGTATTTTAGGGACTTTTTAGGGTTTTAACTAAGCTTAACTCTGGATTAACTCGACTAAGCCGCTTGTAAGGATAGTCCTTTAAAGTATACCTTCCAACCTATCCCTGTAAATATCCTACAGTAGGTGTTTTATGATGTAAGGATGGTTTCATGCAAAGTCCAAGGCATCTCAATTGTTTGAGGAGATACTAAAAACCAAGCAACAGCATACTAGTCGGGGTGGAGAGAATTGAACTCTCTGCCTCTCGAACCCGAATCGAGCGGTCTACCGATGACCTACACCCCGAGCAAGTTCAATTTTATCACCTTTAGGAGTATAATTATATTGTTGTGCCGTTGTAGCTCAATGGACAGAGCAACCCCGTCCTAAGGGGTAGGTTGGGGGTTCGATTCCTCTCAACGGCGCTTTGGATATGTCAAAAAGATTCAAAATTGTATTTTTTGTTAGATTTTTAGGCTACTTACTTTTTTTTACAGGTTTATTAAGTTTTGTTTTAGTTTTAGGTCCTCTTACAAAAGTAGAATTTGAATATAGATTAGATAGGTTAAGGGGTGTTAAAAGAACGATTCCGAAGATTATCACTTCAGATGCAGGTTCAGAAACTCTTCGATCCGAGCAGGGACAACCAATTGAGGTTCCAACAGGCGGTTTTGGAGAACTGAAATCCGCAGGATCCGTAATTACCCCGGTTTCAACTGAATTTGGAATAGTAATCGAAAAAATTAATGCAAACGCAAAAGTAGTTCCCAATGTAAGTCCGGCAGATGAAAAAGAATATGTAAAAGCACTGAGTGAGGGAGTTGCCCATGCAAAAGGCACAAATTTTCCAGGAGAACCTGGAAATATTTATCTTTTTTCTCATTCAACTGATGCACCGTGGAATATAGTCCGGTTTAACGCTATATTTTATCTTTTACGGGAAGTTGAGTCAGGAGACAGGATAATTATGTTTTATAAAAACAGAAGATATGATTATATTGTTTATGACAAAACAGTTGCGAAGCCATTAGACACACATTTTTTAACAGATAAATATAATACCTCTGTTTTAACGCTGCAAACTTGTGATCCTCCGGGAACGCTTTTAAACAGGCTTATCGTAAGGGCTAGACTTGAGGGAAGTTAGTATCTTGTGTTAGTATAAGTATTATGATGGTTATACTAATATGAGTAAACGCTTTGTTATTACCTTAATAACGCTTCTCGTAATAGGAATTGCTGCAACTGCGGCTATTTTCTTAGCCAAGGGCTACACATTTTCTACTAAAGAAAAAAGAATTGTCGGAACGGGTATAATTACAATTACATCTGTACCTGATGCAGCATCTGTTTATATAGATGGCCATCTTACAACGGCAACAAATGCTACTGTTTCATCACTTGTGCCAAAAGAGTATTCCGTAAAAGTAGTAAAAGAAGGATTTATTTCATGGGAGAAAAAAGTTGAAGTTAAAGAAGGGCTTGTAACTGATTTAAAAATAACTCTTTTTCCGGCTATACCTACAGTTTATCCTTTAACTTTTACAGGAGTAAAAAATCCCATTCTTTCGCCTGACGGTAGCAAACTTGCCTATATTGTTTCTTCAACTTCTTCTGACGGTTCATTAAATAAAAAGGCAGGAGTTTGGGTTTGGACTTTGAAATCAGATCAGCCGATTGCTTTTGCAAGAGGAGCAGAGCCTCATCAGATAGCTGAAAGCAGGATTATAAATTATACGGAAGCAACTGTCCGCTGGTCACCGGATTCAAAACAACTTCTTGCAACCGTAGGAAACAACAATTATCTTCTAAATGATAACGGAATAAATTCTGAACCCAGGGATATTACAGCTATTCTTTCGGCAACATTGAAAAGCTGGGAAGAAGATATAAAAACAAAAGATGAAGCAAGATTTTTAAATATAAAAAATACTGAAGCGCGTAAAATAGCCTCAAGTTCAGCAAATCTAAAATGGGCTCCGGATGAGACTAAGTTTATGTACACAGAGTCATCAGTCATCAGTCATCAGTCATCAGACAGTCTGAAGACTGACAGCGAAGCGAGTCTGAAAGCTGAAGACTCTTTAAAGTTTAAGGTGTATGACCTTGACACTGATCAGAAGTTTGATATACCTATGGCGCTTTCTCATACCTGGCTTCCGGATTCAAGGCATATAGTTTTGGTGGAAAAGACTCAGATCTCTGTTGTAGATTTTGATGGAAGCAATAAAGCAATAATTTATGCCGGAGGTTTTGACAACTCGTTTGTATTTGCATGGCCGGATTCATCAAGACTGGTTATTATAAATTCGCTGCCAACCCCCACAGCCTCAGAGCCGAATTTGTATGGGATTAATTTAAAGTAACCTGTGACCCCTTTTGTTCCATTTAGTGTATCTTGTGACTGAGTATACTTGTTGATAGAATTGCACCACCATCTGTCATTTCGAATTTGTTTCGGAATCTTTGTTAAGAGATCCTGAATCAAGCCGCTCCTGAAAGGAGCGAACCTCGCCTTTGGCGGGTTCAGGATGACTTTCCTTTTATGTTTAACTTCTCAAAGCGTATCGGAATAGATTTAGGTACTGCAAACTCTCTTGTTTACCTTGCCGGAGCCGGAATTGTGCTTAATGAACCTACAGTTGTCGCAATATCAACTGATGATAATAAAGTCCTGGCAGTTGGGAATGAGGCAAAAGAAATGCTTGGTAGGACTCCGGGAAATATTACTGCTTCCCGTCCAATGAGAGATGGAGTTATTGCAGATTATGTTATTACTGAAGCAATGATAAGATTTTTTCTTGATAAAGTTTGCGGATCAAGCAGGCTGTTTAAACCGGAAGTTATGGTTTGCGCACCTGCAGGAGTAACTTCGGTAGAAAAACGGGCAATACTGGATGCAACACTCTCAGCTGGTGCAAAAACAGCGTTCTTGATTGATGAGCCTCTTGCTGCAGCAATTGGAGCCAGGATTCCTATAGCAAACGCTTCCGGCAATATGATTGTTGATATTGGCGGAGGTACAACTGAAGCGGCTGTTATTTGTTTGGGAGGAGTTGTTGTTCATTCGTCAGTTAGAGTAGGTGGAAATAAAATTGATGAGGCAATTCAAATTTATGTACGTAAAAAATATAACCTGATTATTGGTGAAAGAATGACTGAAGAAATCAAGATAAAGGCGGGATCAGCAATGCCTCAGAAGCCAAATGAGATAACAAAAATTGAAGTCAGAGGAAGGGATTCTGTAACAGGACTCCCAAAAAGTATAGAGGTTTCTTCAGAGGAAATAACTCTGGCAATTCATGAAATACTTCTTAAGATAATAGGTGCAATAAAAGGGGTTTTGGAACAAACCCCCCCGGAGCTCGCATCGGATATTATAGATAAAGGAATAATTATGAGCGGGGGGACATCACTTCTTCGTAATCTGGATAGGTTTGTTACTGAACAGACAGGAGTCCCTGCAGCCCTGGCAGAAGATCCGCTTCTTTGCGTTGCCCTGGGTACAGGAACAGCTTTAGAAAACCTGGATCTTTATAAAAGATCTGTTAGCAAAAGATAATTATTACAGTATTAATTCGGTTTTAGCACTCCTGTCCAGACAAAGCCATCATCAGTTGAAGCTCCGATTGCTAACCAGGCACCTGGATCCTCAAATCCGGCAGTTGCTTTCTTGAAATATGCAACTCCTGCAGAGGCATCATTTCCGGCGGTAGTGGTATTGGATCCGGCCGTGGTATAGTTGGTGGGTACAGTAATACTTGTATAGTCATTGTTCTTACCAAAGATTGGAACGATTACTGCATTGTTGCTAATAGTTGTGACAGCCGGTGGATTAGGAGTTGAAGTGTTAGAGAATGTTACCGCAGCACCGGATTCGGTTTCAAAAGGAGCACCTGTAGTATTAACTCCACTAAAAACTGAGCTACCCCAGATTACTGTGGAACTGGTAGCTGAAGAAGATGTCCAGGCAAAGGTGGAATCTCCTGACTGTAAAACCCGGTAGCCAATGTAGATACGGCCAAATCCAGAAGCGCTTGTCTGTTGTTTCTGGATGATAGTTCCCGGTGGTGTGATTGTTTTGGTGTCGGTGGAGGTGTACCACCAAAATACCGCAACATCTCCTGTCTGCCAGCCTGCAGGGAGCGAGAATGAACCTGCAGTAGTATTGTTACCTGCGGAACTAACAGTTCCTATGAACTGAATGCCAGGAGCAGTCGTTGGTGTAGGTGTAGGTGTTGGTGTAGGTGTAGGAGTTGGTGTAGGTGTAAAGGTCGGTGTTGGAGTAGGTGGGGTTGTAGGGGTAGGTGTGCTTGTGGCAGCAGGAGTAGTTGGAGTTGGAGTTGG